>Ga0182240_100060_pt1 | contig 56614 bp, 51 predicted proteins | sample hydfrates4_PW_90_FD_145594 | JGI IMG/M metagenome (GOLD analysis project Ga0182240, IMG submission 145594) | Subsurface microbial communities from deep shales in Texas, USA - hydraulic fracturing test 4_PW_90 | ecosystem: Environmental > Aquatic > Deep subsurface > Shale gas/oil reservoir >...
CCCTCTTCCTGGACCCTGTTATAAAACTCCTCATACTGCTTACCGAAAGTCCTCATATCTATATAAAACTCATACACTTCAGCGTCTGTCTTTTCCTTGACCAGGTGGGCAAATTTAACGGAACTCATGCAGCAAACCCGCGAACAATACTTGTTATAGTTTTCATCCCTGCTGCCAATACAGTGCAGAATTGCCACTTTTTTAGGTTCACTGCCATCCTTCAGTAAAACCTTTCCCCCGGTTGGGCCTGATGCATTTGTTATTCTTTCAAATTGCAGACCTGTAATGACATTGTCGTAAATTCCGTAACCCCACTGGGGTCCCACACTGGGGTCAAAAATCTCAAAGCCTGTAGCCAGAATTATTGCCCCAACTTCTAATTCTACAATCTCTTCCCTCTGTTCAAAATCAATTGCCTCCCTCTGGCAGGCATCAACACAAGATTGCTTACATTTACCCTTTTTCAAGTAGAGGCAGTTTTCCTCATCAACAGCAGCTTTTAAGGGAACTGCCTGCGGAAACGGAATGTAAACGGCGCTTCTCTTGCCAAGACCAACTTCAAATTCAGAAGGAATGCGATTTTTCATGACACAGGCACTTTCACAGTCACCGCAGCCTGTACATGCCTCTTCATCGACATACCTGGGTTTTTTCCTGACCTTGACCTTGAAATTGCCCACATACCCGTCTACCTCGACAACTTCCGAGCATGTAAAGAGCTTGATGTTTTGATTGCGGTCAACATCAACCATTTTGGGAGTTAGAATACATGCTGCACAGTCAAGGGTCGGGAAAGTTTTGTCAAACTGGGCCATATGCCCGCCAATGGAAGGTTTCTTTTCAACAAGGTAAACAGGATAACCGGCATTTGCTATTTGCAGGGCAGCCTGAATTCCGGCTATTCCCCCGCCAACAACAAGGGTAGCTTTGTTAACGGGAACTTCCCTTTCCTTAATGGGCTGGTGCAAGACAACCCTTCTCACAGCTCCCCGGGTGAGGGCAATAGCCTTCTCGGTTGCAGCCTCCTTATCTTTTGAAACCCAGGAGCAATGCTCCCTGATGTTGGCCATTTCCAGGAGGTATCCGTTAAGGCCCGCCTCTTCCAGGGTCTTTCTGAAGGTCGGCTCATGCATCCTCGGAGAACAGGAAGCTACCACCACCCTGGTCAACCCGTATTCCTCTATGTCCTTCTTAATGAGATTTTGCCCTGGGTCAGAACACATATATTTATAGTCCCTTGCAATAACCACATTGTCCCATTCGGATGCCGCTTGAGCTATTTTTTCACAATCCACTACAGCAGCAATATTGCTACCACAATGACACACATACACTCCAATGTTCTCAGCCACTATCCCACCCCCTGTAATTATTCGATTTTTGGAATAAGTTTTAATAAATCCTCTCTCGGTACAATACCCCTATCAAATCCCAGTTTGTTGGGACCAATGCCAAAGGCTAGGCCCATTGCCTGGGTGAAATATAAAACGGGAATATTATAGCTAGTGCCAAATTCTTTGTTAACCTTATCCTGGTAGGCATCCAGGTTTAGCTGACAGACAGGACATGTAACAACAATTGCCTGCCCACCCCTGAAATGAGCCTCCTCCAGAATCTCTTTGATCATTTTTAAAGCTGTTTTTTCATTTGTAGACATAACAGCATTGCCACAGCACCTTGTTTTCCTGTAAAATGGCAAAACTTGTGCTCCCAAAGCTGTAAGAAGTTCATCAAGCGCCGTAGGCTGTTCGGGGTCATCAAAACCCTCGGGCCTTACCAGCATACAACCGTAATAGGGTATAAGTCTTAATTCGGATAAAGGTTTAACTATATTGGATTTGATTTTTTCCAGGCCAACTTCTTCAAGAAAAATCTCTAAAAGGTGTCTCACTTTTATTTTTTCAGGGTCCCCGCTAATTCCGAACTCTGCAAGTACTGCAGTTATCTCTTCTTTTATTGCGGGATATTTTTTAAACTTGCTATTTACATTAAGAAGCCTCTGGTAGCAGGCGTTACAGGCAACCACCAGCTCACTTTCATTTTCGCATTTTACTAAGTTCAAGGCTGCCAAAACTAAAGCCATTTTGTAATTTTCAGAAGATGCGGCTGTGGCTCCGCAGCAGTTCCAGTCCTCAATCTCCGTTAAATCCATTTTTAACCTTCTGCAAATTGCATTGATCGACATCCGGTAATCTGCAGCAGCTCCATGGAGCGAGCAGCCCGGATAGTAATTAAAGTTCATATTCCAGCCTCCCTTATTCGGGCCAGTATCTTTCTAAATTCCTCTTTGTTTTTAATTGCAGTTGCTTTTAACGGCAGCCTTCTTTTTGCAAGCATTTTCATCCCCAGGGGGGCCATGCCTATTATTTTGAAAGGATCGGTTTTCAGGGTAAAAGTCACTATAAACTTTCCTTCATTAATACGTCCTTCTTTTTCAACCATGCGGTTAAATGTTCCGTAAAAAACAGGTCCTGCAAGTTTGTGCCCGCAACCGGAGGCCATTGCAATGTTCTTTAATGTGTACATCAGATCTGTAATTGCAATTCCCCGCGGGCAGCGCGCCTTGCAACTGTAACAGGATGCACACATCCAAATGGCTTTACTTTTTAAAACTTCCTCTTCCATTCCAGCCCTGATCATTGCTATCAATTTCCTGGGGGTATAGTCCATTGTGTGGCTGGAAGGGCAGGAACCGCTGCAGGTTCCGCACTGGATGCACGCCTCAATTTTTTCTCCACCCGGCAGCATTTTAACCCTCCTGTAAAATTGCGGGTGGAGATTCCTTTCCTTGATTACAGGCATTCCTTCCACTTACAACTCCTCCTTTCAATATTTTCTTATTTTTGTTAATTTTTTGTATATTTTTTTAACAGATCCGTGGCAATACTTCTCCCTCAATTAAGGGTAAGATCCGTTTTGCTCCGAGAGTAGTTTCAATTAGGACTTTTCCCCATTCCTCCCTGGAGGTAACCTTTCCTATCACACTGGCTGATCTTCCCAGGGGGTGATTCTTAAGGACATTCATTACCTCTTCTTCTTTATGTGCTTTGGCAAAAATCACCAGCTTACCTTCATTTGCTAGATTAAGGGGGTCTAAGCCCAGCATACTGCAGCCGGCATTTACAGCAGGATGTACAGGTAGCATTTCTTCTGAAATTTCTACAGTTAGACCGGATTCTTGTGCAAGTTCGTGCAGGATGGAAGCCACCCCTCCCCGGGTCGGATCTCGCATGACAGAAACGCCCCCGGTGGCTACCAGCTTTTCAGTAAGATCATTTAAAGGGGCACAGTCACTTTCTATTTCCGTACGGAAGGATAAACCCTCCCTTGTGCTTAAGATTGCCATGCCGTGGTCCCCTATGGATCCACTCACAATAACAAGGTCGCCAACAGAAACCTTTTCCGGACCGAGTGAAACATTTTCAGGTACTACACCAAGACCCGTCGTATTAATGTATAAGCCATCACAGTTTCCTTTTTCCACTACCTTGGTATCCCCTGTAACAACGGACACTCCGGCTGCCGACGCAGTTTTTGCCAGGGAATGGAGGATTCTTTTCAAGTCAGCTATCTCAAAACCTTCTTCAATTATGAGGCCGACACTTAAAAATCGAGGTTTTGCCCCTGCTACTGCCAGGTCGTTGATTGTTCCGCATGCTGCAAGCTTTCCGATATCTCCACCCGGGAAAAAAAGAGGGGAGATAACGAAACTGTCCGTTGTCATAGCAATATTGCCGCCGTCGAGGGACAACAGCGCCGAATCCAAAAGCCTGTGCCCACCGTTATTATCAAAAATAGGATAGATAATTTCCTCTACAAGTTCCCGGGAGAGTTTACCCCCACCGCCGTGGGCAAGTGTAATTTGTTTGTTTGGTAAAGCATTGCTCATTATTCTTCCCTCCATCTGAGTTAAAAAACATATTTTTCCTCCCAGGGGTACGGTAGCGCTGGCAGAAAAGCATTGGAATGAGCCTAGTGAAACCTGCTGAGCCGAAGGAGAAAATCGGGGCGAGCGTCATGGACGACGCGAGCCGAGCGACTTTAGTCAGGACGACGAATAGCGAGGGAACCCCGATTTTCTATGGAGGCGAAGCTTGGTTGAACTTGGCGAATGGAACCGCTTTTAGAAGCGCAACCGTATCCTCGGAAAATTCCTAAGCTTCAGCATACCGGTAATATGCCGCACAGGCACCTTCGGATGATACCATGCATGGTCCTACGGGATTGAGGGGCGTACAGACCCTATTAAATAAAGCACATTGCGGCGGGGTTTTGATACCCTTTAAAATCGCCCCGCAGGCACAGTTTTTGTTTGCTTCCCCCGGTTTTGTAACTCGCGGCTTTCCTAAATTAAACTTTTTGCGGGCATCGTAGCGGTCAAATTCTTCTCTGATTTTAAGGCCGCTTGCAGGGATAAGGCCAAGGCCCCTCCACAAGGAGTCTTCGGGTTCAAAAACCTCTTTCAGGAGCTTTTGCGCAATTTTGTTTCCCTCTAGAGATACACCCCTAGTATACTGAACCTCCACACTAAACTGGTTTTCCCTTATTTGCTTAAGGAGCATCAGGAGCGCCTGTAAGATATCCTCAGGTTCAAAACCTGTAATAACACCTGCTTTCTGATAATCCCCCGCAAGAAAGCGGTAGGGCTCGACTCCGATAATTGTGCTGACATGACCGGGTAAGATAAAACCGTCAATCTTAACCTCTTTATCCGTTACAAGCGCTCCCAGCGCCGGGGGAATTAATTTATGCATTGAATAAACCGAAAAGTTTTCTATTCCCTCTTGCCGTGCATGCAGTATGGACATTGCCACGGTAGGGGCAGTGGTCTCAAAGCCGACTCCCAGGAATACCACTTCTTTGGAGCGATTTTTTTTAGCCAGCTTCAGGGCATCCAGGGTGGAATAGACTACCCTCACATCAGCTCCCTTGGCCCTCGCGTCAGCCAGGCTGCCATCCATGCCGGGAACCCGCAGGAGGTCCCCAAAGGTGGCAATGATAACTTCCCCCTGCAATGCCAGCTCCAGGTAATTCTCAATCTCCTCATCATGGGTGACGCAGACCGGACAGCCGGGCCCGGAAATCAAATTGATACTTTCGGGCAGGAGCTGCCTTAAGGCGCTCTTACCTATGGTCATGGTGTGGGTACCGCATACTTCCATAAAATTTAAAGTTCTATTCTCAGGAGTAAATTCATTAACTTTTTTTAGCAGTTCAAGGAAAAGCTGTTTTTTATTTACTTTCTGCTTCATGTAACTCCTCCAGCAGCTTTAATGTTTCCCGAGCATCATCTTCAGTCACCCTGTGGATGGCAAAGCCGGCATGAACCAGTACCCAGTCTCCAACCTCAACCTCCGGAGTGAGGGCAACGGATACTTCCCGGGAAAATCCTTTCAGCTCTGCAACTGCCATGTTATCAATCTTTTTAGTGATTTTAAAGGGTACTGCCAGGCACATTATTATACACCTCATTTCCAGCTAAGGCTTGCCCCAGGGATATGCCTCCATCATTGGGAGGTACAACCTTATGACGGGTTTTTGGAATCCCTGATTTTCCGGGTCCTTAAGTGCAAAACGGCCTTTTTATCCAGCGCGTTACAGGCCAGGTGAAAGCCTCCTAAACTTTTGACTTTAACTATCACACCGTTCTTCAACAATTCCGGGGAATCTTTAGTGCATTTTTTACCTTCTGAGTCGACAACTGAAGCCCACACTCCGGGCAGGCATTGGGCTGGCTATGAAAGCGCCTGTTGGGGGGATCAACGCCCTGTACAATCCCGTAAAGCTTTATTTTCCTAGCTTCCTTACCTCCAAAGCTTCTTTTTTCAGCCAGTGGCACCACTCGGCAAGTCCCTCCCCGCTAATTGCTGACATCCGAAATATTTTAATATCAGGATTTAAACTCTGGACATCATTCGTAAACTTTTCCTCATTAAAATTGCTGTATTCCAGGAGATCAATTTTATTTAAAATACAGGCTTTCGACTCCTGAAACATCAGCGGGTATTTTTCAGGTTTATCGTCACCTTCCGGAACACTGCCCACAACTATCTTGAAATGTTCTCCCAGGTCAAAGGCTCCCGGACAGACCAAATTTCCCACATTCTCTATAATAATTACATTTAGATTTTCGAGGTCAAGTTCTTCCAGCGCCCTGTTAACCATATTGGCGTCCAGGTGACAGCCGCCTTCGGTATTAATCTGCACAACCGGTACCCCGTAGCGGTGTATTCTTTCCGCGTCCCTGCTCGTCATTAGATCCCCTTCAATTACTGCAATTTTCAAGCTATCCTGTAATTCTGAAACAGTCTTTTCAAGGATGGTAGTCTTCCCTGCTCCGGGGGAGCTCATCATATTTACTGCAAGGACTCCAAAACGATCGAATAAATTCCTGTTCACTGCAGCACGATCTTCATTTCGTTTCATGATATTTTTCAGTACTTTAATTTCCATAAATCTATCCCCTACTCTCCCTCAATAAAATTCACGTACAGTTCCTTACCTGATAAAACTTTTTTTATCCCACCACCACAGCGAGGACACGACAGTTTCTCCAGAAAGTCATATTCATGGGAGCACTCTCTGCAGAGCGCCCTGGCAGGTAGCTTCTCAATTTCCAATTTTGCCCCGGCACATGGCGTATTTTCAGTGCAAACCTGCCAGCAAAACTCCATAATTTCGGGAACTACGCCGGTCAGCTCACCGGCAACGATTTTCACGTTACTGATTTTTTTCAAATTATATTCTTTAATCTGTGTATTTATAATCTCCAGGATATTTTGCATTATGGCCATTTCATGCAACTTAGTCACACCTTGCAATATAAAAAATTTTTATACTATTTATATTTTTCTATATATTTGAATGTTATCCTTTTAATTTGTAATATGCAAAACTTATAGTATTTTTAGTTATTTATTACAATTAGAAAACTATTGCAACCTGCTTCTAAAAAAACAAAGGTAGACTATGGTGTAGTAATTGAGAATAATACTGATTTTTCCTCTTGACTTATTTGATCTTTGGTTATATAGTATATTTAAATTTAATACTAAATACTAGGTATCAACTCTTATCAAGAGAGGTGGAGGGACTGGCCCTATGAAACCCGGCAACCTCCTGATGCGGATCAGGAAAGGTGCCAACTCCTGCAGCGCCACTTGAAAGCGCTGAAAGATAAGGGAGGTGAAATAACGCAACAAGTGTACCCTCTCCTTATCGGGAGAGGTTTTTTATTGCTGTAAAAAACTAAAAAAAGAATTAACTAAGAAAGAGTCAAGGGAATGTGTTCCGCTGACTCACATTTTAGAAGGAGGCTTTTTAGGATGACAAAAAAATTCAAATTTAACACACTGGCAGTTCACGGAGGACACGAACCTGATAAGGAAACCGGCTCAAGGGCAGTACCGATTTACCAGACAACTTCTTACGTTTTTGAGGATTCTGAACAGGCAGCAAAAAGATTTGCACTTGAAGAGGTTGGCCCAATTTACACAAGGCTGACAAACCCAACTACAGATGTAGCTGAAAAAAGATTAGCCGCACTGGAAGGCGGAGTAGCAGCGCTTGCCACTTCATCCGGCCAGGCTGCCATTACACTCGCTATATTAAATATAGCAACTGCAGGCGACCATATAGTAACTTCCGCAAACCTTTACGGGGGCACCCACACCTTATTTGCATATACTTTTGCAAAAATGGGGATAGAAGTGTCATTTGTAAAGCCTGATCCCGAAGAGTTTAAAAAGGCAGCCAAACCAAACACCAGGGCTTTCTATGTTGAGACAATAGGTAATCCCGGACTAAATGTCCCTGACTTAAAAGCGCTGGCAGAAGCCGCTGAAGAATTTGGAGCGCCTTTAATAGTCGACAACACCTTTGCTACTCCCTACCTCTGCCGTCCCTTTGAACACGGGGCACATATTGTGGTCCATTCCACCACAAAATGGCTGGGAGGACACGGTACGGCAATTGGCGGGGTTATAATTGATTCAGGAAAATTCAACTGGGGAAACGGCCGCTACCCCGAGCTTGTAGAGCCCGATGAATCATACCATGGCCTGAAATATACCGAGACTTTTGGAGAACTGGCATATATAGTAAAAGCCAGGGCACAGCTCTTAAGGGATATGGGTCCGGCCCCCAGCCCGTTTAATTCATTCCTTTTACTGCAAGGTCTGGAAACTCTACATTTGAGGATGGAGAGGCACTGTGAAAATGCATTACGACTTGCCAAGTTCCTTCAGGAAAACGATAAGGTAAGCTGGGTAAACTACCCGGGATTATCAGACCACACAACCCACGAAAACGCAAAAAAATATCTGGATAATGGCTTCGGGTCTATGCTAACTTTTGGTATTAAGGGAGGATTAGAGGCAGGAAGGAAGTTTATCAATTCCGTACAGCTCCTCTCACACCTGGCAAATGTGGGAGATGCAAAATCCCTGGTAATACATCCCGCCAGCACAACCCACTCCCAGTTAACTCCCGAAGAACAGGAAAAAGCCGGTGTTTCACCCGACCTGATCAGGGTGTCAGTGGGAATTGAAGATATAGATGATATCTGCGAAGATATTGAGCAAGCGCTGGAGAAAAGTCAAATTTAAGTAAGTGTTCAAAAAGGAGCACACCTACTTAACAACCCCTACGTATAAGAAATTATCTACAAAAAATTTATAGAAACAATTTCCTATACTTGCGCAGAAGACAAGCCAACTTAAGACAATTCGAAGTGGAATTTCACGCGGACTTTTTGAACATCCCTTTCAAGGAGAAAAGGCTGCTGGTAGCTTTACCAGCAGCCTTTAATATTCCCTCTTTTATAGACGGCAGTATGAGATGGCTTAACTTTTTCTGCGGGATGTATAATTTTTGAAAAACTGGTGTGATAAGGAAGGAAAAATTCCTGTCATTAGCGAAGAATATTATTAATATTTAAATAATATATAAAACTTTTGTTTTTTTAGTTAACTTTGTTAAAATACTAGTTTTCACTTTTTTCTTATCTTCTTATCCGCAGGTAGGAAAGAAAGGCGAGATTAGTTCGGTAAAGCCGGGTAAAATCAGAGCTAATTAGAAGGAGGTCACGTAATGAAAAAAGATCAGGAAATTTCCCATGAAAAAGGATACGAACGCCTTGAAAGGAGGGGAATATCCAGGCGGGACTTTTTAAAACTGTGTACTTTGAGCTGTATAGCCTTTAGTCTTGATCTTGGCTTTGCTTCGAAAATGGCTGAGGCAGCGGCAGCTAACTTGACAAAGAAGCCGTTGATCTGGATGCAGGGACAAGGGTGCACCGGGTGCAGCGAATCGCTGTTTTCGTCTGCCGACCCCGAACCGGAACAAATTTTGCTGGATCTGCTCTCAGTGAGATTTCATCCCACTATTATGGCTGCAGCCGGGGACCAAGCTATTGGGAGTTGGGAACACTGCCTGGAGGAAGGAAATTATCTTCTGGTACTGGAAGGTTCAATTCCTACTGCTGATCCTCGCTTCTGTACTGTAGAAGGCCGACCCTTCCTTGAGCAGTTTAAAAAGGCGGCATCTAAAGCAGAAGCAGTAATCGCTGTAGGTTCCTGCGCTTGCTACGGGGGCATACCCCGGGCTGGCTTTACAGGGGCAGTAGGAGCTCAGGATATTTTAAACGGGGTGAAGGTAGTTAACATCCCCAGCTGTCCTGTTAAACCTGACAGGCTGGTAGGTACCCTCCTTTACTATTTAAGTAAAAATCAACTGCCTCGTCTGGATAAACATGGCCGTCCGCTAGCCTACTACCGTTGGACCCTGCATGACAGCTGCCACCGCAGGCTGCACTACGAACGGGGAGAATTTTTACGGGACTGGAATGATCCAAAAACCGCTGATTGGTGTCTCTATTACAAAGGTTGCAAAGGTAAGGAAGTTTTTACGAACTGTTCCAGCTACTGGTGGAATGATGGTGTCAATTATTGTGGTTATTCCGGGTCGCCATGTGCCGGCTGCTCCCAGCCGGAGTTTTATGAACAGTTCTCACCTTTATTTGATAACCCCAAGGAGGTGAAATAGATGGCTAAAAGGATAGTTGTCGACCCCGTAACCAGGATTGAGGGGCACCTGCGGGTGGAAGTCGAGGTTGAAAACGGGGTGGTTGTCGATGCCTGGACCAAAGGCACCATGTTTCGGGGAATAGAAAAGATCATTCAGGGGAGAGATCCGAGAGATGCCGTTTATATTGCGGAACGCATCTGCGGTGTCTGCATGGCTTCTCACGGCTGGACGTCGGCGATGGCAGTGGAAAATGCCCACGGCGCCATTCTCCCTCCTGCAGCCCGGCTCATTAGAAATCTCTTAGTAGGTGCATTGTGGCTCCACGACCATCCTTTACACTTTTATCATCTTTCTGCGCTGGATTACCTGGATGTTTTGGCAATTGCAGGTTATCAAGGCAAGGATCAAAATCTTCTGACAGTTAAGGATAAAATTATGAAATTAGTCGAGGCGGGGGATACCGCTCCCCTGACACCACGTTATGAGCCGGACGATTTCTCCATACGGGACCCTGAAATCGTAACTAGCGCCTTGGCCCACTACCTCCAAGCGCTGCAAATACAGGCCAAAGCAAAAAAAATGTCAGCTATTCTCGGAGGTAAACAGCCCCACCAGTCGAGTATTGTTGTAGGAGGCGTAACCATCTATCCTACCGACCAGCAACTGGAGCAGTTTAAACAATTGTTAGAAGAGGTTGTGGACTTTGTTAAAAAAGTCTATGTTCCCGATGTAGTCTTTTTTGCCACTGGACCGCTTCTTTCGTTGGCCCAGGCCGGGTTCGGTGCGGGGACGGGAAATTATCTGGCGTATGGAGCTTTTCCCATGGATGATTCCGGTAGGGAAAAGCTCTTTGAGGGCGGTTTCGTAAGCAGCAGCCAACCCGAAAAAGTACAGCAAGTAGATCTGACCAAAATTACGGAAGCCGTAACCAGTTCCTGGTATCAAGAATCCTTACCTGCCCATCCTTGGGAGGGTACGACTGAGGTAGATCTTGATAAAAGCGGCGCTTACACTTTCGTGAAATCTCCCAGGTACAACGGCCTTTCTACCGAGGTTGGGCCGCTGGCAAGAATGACAGTCGCCAGGCATAAGCCTTTTTTAAAGCTTGTGGAAGAGTATGCTATTAAACCGGGAGCAGTTGCCCGTCACCTGGCCAGAGCTCAAGAGACGGTCCTGGTTGCCGATGCCATGTTTGAATGGCTTAAAGACCTGGAACACCTGTTGAAACGGGGCAAAATCCATAATAGTTTAAGGCCAGATATTCACGATTCCAAGCATTGGGAACCACCCAGACGTGGTAGAGGGGTAGGTCTGAACGAAGCTCCCAGAGGCGCACTGGGACACTGGGTGGAGATAGATGACCATAAGGTTAAAAACTACCAGATAGTGGTCCCCACTACCTGGAATGTTTCGCCTCGTGATGACCAGGGAATTCCCGGGCCCATAGAGCAGGCTTTAATAGGTATCCCAGTCGATCCGCACAATCCCGTCAATCTGGTACGAGTAATAAGATCCTTCGACCCCTGCCTGGCCTGTGCCGTCCATGTCATTAGTTCGGATGGCGATAAGATGATTCGGATTTAAAATTTACTTGACTATCTGTCCGAAACGGGGAGGTGAATACCCTGAGGAAAAAAGTCTTGGTGCTGGGAGTAGGAAACATATTATTAAAAGATGACGGATTAGGCCCTCTGGTTGTTCGTCAGCTACAGGAGTTCTATAAAAGTCCAGACGTTACTTTTCTAGACGGGGGGACTTTGGGGCTTGACCTTCTGGCTTATCTGGAAGGCTACAGCTGTTTACTGGTAATCGATGCTTTGGACATTGGACAGGAACCGGGGAGTATCTTTTGTTGGCAGGGCAAAACCCTGCAGGGACTCTCTCAACAGGTATCCTTTCACCAGGTGGGTCTTAAGGAACTTTTTCATGCTGCCCGTCTGCTGGAATTAGATTTGGAGATAGTTGTGATGGGTATTCAGGCGGAAGATCTCTCCTGGGGGTTGGAATTGTCTGAAACGGTACAAAATGCAGTTCCACTTCTAGAAGAAGCTGTTATTAATCGAATACGGCAGTATTTGGACACTGAGTTTTAATGATTATTGCCGCCGTGAAAACCCACAGGTTTTAGAGTCCGAGGTAGTGCTACCTGAGGAATGAGGGAGGTGATATGGGAGGAGATAGCAGAAGCAAAATGTAGTCAAGAAAAAGCGCGTTTTCATGTGTAGAGCTGAAGGGTATGCCAAAAAAATTTTTCTATTGAGGAGGTTTTCAAGATGGCAGATGAACAAAAGCGGGAAATGTCTAGGCGAAAGTTTCTTACAGCTGGAGCCATCGCTGCCGGGACCATGGCTGTCGGTGGTGGTATTTTTGGCGCTTTTAACTCGAATGTAGCTCAGGCTAAGGAGACTTGTAACATTGAAGTTCCGTCTTGGCCGTGGCCTTATGTTAAATTGGATGCCGAAAAGGCTAAGGTCTTGGCCTACGAAGGGTACGGTATAGATAGGTGCTGCTATGGTGTTTTCCGTGGTATCATGGTGCAGTTACAAGAAAAGGTTGGCTACCCCTATACTATGATACCAATCGAAATCATGCAGTGGGGAGCAACGGGAGGAGCAGGATGGGGCACATTATGCGGTGCACTTATGGGCGCGAGTACTGCTATCAACTTTGTAGTTGGCCCGTCGAGGAAAGATGTTGAAAAAGTAGTTAATGAATTATACGGTTGGTACACTACTTTTGAATTTCCCAAGTACAAACCGCCTTTAGGAAAAGCGATTAAGGCTGAAGGGGCGATACCTACCAGTGTTTCCGGGTCTCCGCTTTGTCACGTTTCCGTAGGCAATTGGTGTAGTACATCGAAATATAGAGCAGAAGGTAAAGAAAGGAGCGAACGCTGCGCTAGACTCACGGCTGACGTGGCAGCCAAGACCGTTGAATTGTTAAATGACTGGCATAGCAATAAATTTGCTGCTGCATATAAGGATACTCAGTCGGTAGAAGAATGCATGACTTGTCACGGAAAGGGCAGGTCTCTGGAAAATGCCCGGGGTAAACAGGACTGCATCCAGTGTCACGATGATGTAAATCCGAATGACCTGCTAGAACACATCAAGAAAAATTGGGAAATAAAGTAGTAACACAAGACTGAGTAAATGTGTTATCCGTAATAGAAAAGCCCCTGCAGTGCAACCTGCAAGGGGCTTCGCTTTATTATTTCCTCTAATATAGACGATCTTTGTAATAGTCACACAATAAATTCCTGTTAAAAAAATAAAAATTTAAAAAATACCAAATTTTAAAATTTGGATTTAACAACAGGAGATAATTTGATATGGTATAACTAAGTCTCAGTTAGTAATTAATTTAAATATGGAGGCAATCGAAATGACAAAGCTTTTAAGGCTCATAATTCTTATTATGACAATAGTTATAGTAATTTCAGGATGCGGCTACAACAATGAAAACGTAAAGGTTCCAATTCTGATGTATCATCACCTTGTTACACAGGAAAATATTAAAAATAACCCTGATTTGGCTAAAAACGGGTCAGTTATTTCAGTTGAAAAGTTTACGGAGCAGATGAAATATCTTCATGAAAATAGTTTTAATACTATAACCCTGCAAGAACTTACTAATTTTATTGAAGGTAAGACGCAACTACCTCCAAAACCGGTTGTGCTAACCTTTGATGACGGCTATGAAAGCAACTATACGCTTGCATACCCCGTTTTAAAGAAATATAACCACAAGGCTACTATCAATATTGTGGTAAGATCTACAGAGAAACCCATTGCCGGAGGATTACCCCATCTGACATGGGAACAAATGCGGGAGATGCAGGAGAGCGGTTTAATCTCAATTCAATCCCACACTTATGATTTGCATAAATACCTTCCGGTAAATAAATCGGGAAAGAAAAAACCGGCCGTCGTGTCACCTATCTGGCTTAAAGATGCCGAAAGAGAGGAAACTCAAGAGGAATATCAAAAAAGGTTGCAAGAGGATTTTAGCAGGTCAAAAAATGTCATTGAAAATAAACTGGGAACTAAAGTTAACGTATTGTGCTTCCCCTACGGGGTCTATAATGACACCGCTCTGGAAATTGCCGATGGCCTGGGATATGAAATTTATTTAACAATAAAGAAAGGCTATAATACAGCTTCCACAAGCCTCAAGGAGTTATACCGCTTCGGTATTGCCGAAAAAACACCTCGGGAGGAATTTATTGAAATAGTATCCGGAAAATATTAAAAAGTATCCTTGTTGTGAAGAAAAACCTATGCGATTTTAGCATAGGTTTTTTTATGGTTTCAAAACACGAAATTTGTTTTTGCATGCAGGAAAATGTTGACTGCTTGTCCAATTAATAGTATAATACAGAATATTACAAAAGTGGCAAAAAGTAAAAAAGAAGGGAGGGTCTGAAAATGCAGCTTTAGCTAGTACAAAAAGTAAAGATTTAGAATGTAAGTATTGTGAAAACACAGCCAGATACTTTTTATTTTTAGGTAATACTAAAATTGCTTTATGTAGAGAGTGTTTCTTTTCTCATGTAATTAACAATAAAAGGGCTGTAGTTGAAGGAAAAAAACAATTAAAATCAAAGAGATGTAAGTAATACACTTTATATAAATTGATGTGCGTGGGGGCCCCTAGCACAAAAAATCAGGCGGAAAGTCATTATTGGACTTCCCGCCTTTTTACGTTTAATTCTATAACTCATCTCCCCGCAGGGTGAGCCTGCCATTCCTGACCTGATACAGTTTATTATTTATTTCCATAACCCCGTTAATAGGTTTTTTGTTGTTTTTGTCGATAACATGGAAGGTAATGTAACCATCCTCACCTTCTTTAAAGTCTTTAGAAACTCCGGTATTTATAAACCAGCGCGAGTAATCCTCTTTTTCCTCTTCTCCTTTTACCTCCGTTAAGTAAGCAGTAAGTTTGTAGCGGCTTTCTTTGAGACCATAAGAACTGAGGCTTGCAGAGCTGTAAACAACAATCTCCCATGTTCCCGGCTCAGGATTTTCCACGACCGTTCTGACCTCTCCTTTCGGAATTCCGCCTTTAGGGGTAACCCCGGCAAATTCAGTCATGACATACTCCATACCGTCCGGTTTAATGAGGTGAAATCTAGCCCTGCCCTGATACTTTTTGTCTGCCTCATCGATATCCAGTTTGACATATAATTTTCCCGTTCCTGGCAAAACCTTAATAAAATACCTTTGATACTGAGCAGCCTCCAAATTTCCACGGAGACTGATCCGGTACTGGTTTTCCTCATTGAGCAAATAGGGCCTGACTATTGTTGAAAGAGCCATGAGGTCATAGCCATACGTTCCTTCAACATCTCCCCTCAGGAAAGCTGAATACAGTCCGGGTTCCCGGGGAATATCATAGGAAATTGCTATATTCCTGCTGGAATCCGGAGAAATTCTGGTTTGTAACGGTTCAGCGCTCAACCACTCTTCAGTAGTATCCCATTTAACTTTAACTTCCTTTTCTCCCTGGTTCTCAATAGTGAAGTAAAGTTTACCGGGTAAATACTCTCGTGTATACAAACCTTCTCCTACTCCAAGGCGCCGGTTATAGGTTTGAGCTTTTAAGGGCGTACTTTCATTTACAAGCAGGAGTTTTCTCCAGGCTTCCACAATATCTACCACACCCGCTCCCACTTCGGCAGGTCCGAAACCATCCAGGGGTCTTGCCCCTAAGGCTATCGCCTTTCTAACATCTTCAGGGTCCGGAGTTTTACCCATCCTCTGCATACTATCCAAAAGCAGCGCCACTGCACCTGCCACATGGGGAGCAGCCATGCTGGTACCTTCAGCCAGGTAATATTTTTGCCCGCTCCAGAGGGGAGCAGTTGAAATTGCACTGCCGGGGGCGACTACAGAGGGCGCCATCAGCCCGTCTTTCCTGGGTCCGATGGAGCTGAAATACCAGAGGCTTTCTTTAGTGACTTGCCAATCATAAAGCTCTTTCCACATATCGGGTGAGATATATGCCCCCACGGAAATGGCATCTTTAGCATTTCCGGGAGTTGCAAGAGACGCCATACCAGGACCCTTGTTTCCTGTTGCCACTGTAAATATTACACCATGCTCCTCACTCATCTCGGAAATTAATTGGGTAAGTGTATTATTTCCCGCAGTGACATCTTCGTAATATCCCAGGCTTAAATTTATGATATCCGCTCCATTTGTAGCAGCGTACTTGATTGCCTCCTGCAGCATTTCCCAGCTTGTCTCACCATTTGCATCCAGCGCCTTGATCACCATGAGCCGTGCCCCGGGAGCAATGCCTTTAATCGTGCCGCTGGCAGCTGCAATACCCGCCACATGGGTACCGTGACCGTTAAAATCGCATCCTAAATTGACCCATGTCCCTTGAGGGTCTATATTACCAATAACAAAATTATAAGCATCTTCACTTTCATCATCCATGGAAAAGTACAGGGGTTTTTCACGGTATTTACAATTTTATCTATATTAAGAGCGGGGTCTTTTAGCAGGCATCCTCCAACACTGAATATTAGCCCTAAAATCATTTCCGCAGCCAGCTCGGGGTCAAAGGGTTTAAATTCACCCTTCTCAATTCCCTCTTGAATCATACTCTGCAGCTTTTTCAGCTTTTCCTGCTGTCTTGTAAGAAACCAGTGATGCAGCTCCTCACCTAAAAGATGGTGCTCCGCTATTAGAATATTAGCAATTTCTTTATTGTCTTTTATAAAAGTGAGATGAATTTTTAAAATTAATTGTAATCTTTCAGTTACAGATTCTATACCGGCAAGTTTATCCTCAAAATTATCAAAGTAGGTATTACTGAATTCCATCATCACCTGCTGAAAGAGGTCTTTTTTGCTATTAAAGTATTCATAGACTGTTCCCTTACCTACTTCCGCCTCCCTGGCAATTTCCTCAACCTTAGCCTGGTAGTATCCTTTCCTGGAAAAGATTACTGCTGCTGCATCCAAAATCTGCTTTCTTTTGCCGTTTTCCCTGGCTACCATATTACATTCCACCAGCCATCATACCGGAGGAGGAAGCGGAAGTGCCTGAAAAACCGAAAATGCCGTATCTAAACTGTGCTGTAGCCAGGTTATAGTTATAGAGAGCGCTGAGGAGTTCTGCCCTTGCTTCATCAAGCCTGTCGCTTGCTTCCTGAAGCTCAATCTGGGTACTCATGCCGATTTCACTGCGAAGCTTTGTTAAACGGTATGCTTCCTGAGCCTGTTCCACACCTTTTTGCATTGCCTCATAACTTTCCCTTGCAGATTGTAATTTAAAATATGCATTTTTGATGTCCATTACTAAATCCCTTTCAGCTTTCTCTGCATTTAACTTTGCTTCTTCGTATGCATACTGTGCTTCTCTATATTTATAAACATTGGGAGTATAAAATTTCTTGGCCTCTGCAAACTGCTTTTCTGCTACCGCCAGCGCTTCCTGTGCGCCAACATATGCTACATCCGACTCTTTCGCTTCTGCAATTACCTTTTCCAGATCTATCTCTACGGGCTTAAACTCAAAGGAACTGGTCAGGTTTATTTTTGTACTAAGGGGAAGCCCCAGAGTTTTGTTAAATTCCATTACCTTTGATTTGTAAGTGTTTTCTGCAGCATTTAAGCGAACCTTCTTTTGTGCAAGTACTACTTCTGCATTAATTACATCAAGCCGTGCAGCCGTGCCTGCTTCAAGGCTGACATTGGCCAGTCGCAATCTTTCTTCGGCCCTTTTTACGGCATCTCCGGCATTTTCAAGCTCGGTACGTGCCTTTAATACATCATAATAGACGTTTTCAACGGCCAGTTTTGTTCCATTTTTTGTAGCTTCGAGAGTTTTTTGAGCCACAGTCAAGCCCATTTGTGCTTGCCTGGGAGCTACCCTTTCAATAAGCGCTTTTTCATAACCGGTAGGCCCAAAAGGTGAATCTGAGTCTTCTGACTTATCCGCTGCACTCTCTGCCTCATCCAAACCCTTCTCAGCTTTCTTGACACCTATCTTAGCCAGGTTTACATCAGCATTTTTTTCCATTGCTATTGCAATTGCTTTTTCCAGCGTCAAATCCAATACCTCATCATCACCTGCCGAAGCAGGTCGGGAGCCCGGAAGAAAGACTCCCGTCAAAAGCACCATACACACAAGAACAATTCCTAATATTTTTTTAGACATAAAGATTCGCCCCCTTTTTTAATTATTAACCGTATCGCTAATTTTTGCCACCCTTTTAACTCTTCTCTTTAACCAGTTTGCAATATCATCAATAAAAGTATATACAACGGGAATTACAACCAGAGTAAGTAATGTACTGAATGTAAGTCCCCCGATAACTACCGTGGCCAGGGGAGCGCGTGCCTCCGAGCCTTCACCGATACCTATAGCCAGGGGTACCATTGCAAGGATAGTAGTTAAGGCAGTCATCAGAATAGGACGCAGCCTTACGGGACCTGCCTCCAGGATTGCCTCTTTTCTGTCCTTGCCTTCCCTTCTCAAACGATTGATGTAGTCAACCATAACAATCCCATTGTTAACCACAATACCTGCCAGCATGATGATTCCGATAAAGGCAGGTACGTTAAATGTCCTACCGGTAATCAACAGTCCAAGTACAGCGCCCACAAGGGCCAGCGGCATTGAAAACATAATTACAAAAGGATGCATCAATGACTCGAATTGAGCTGCCATAATCATGTAAACGAGCAGAATGGCCAGAACGAGGGCAAACGCCAGGTTTCCAAAGGCTTCAGCCATCTCCTTTTGTTCCCCGCCAAATTCAATACTGTAACCGCTCGGCACCACTATTTCTTTTATTCCTTGAGTAATGTCACGGGATACACTCTTTAAATCCCTACCTGCAATATCAGCTTTTACATAAGCAGTACGCACCTGGTTATCCCTGGCGATCGTCGTTGGACCTTTAACAGTCTCAAAATCCACAACCTGGGAAAGTGGTATTTTTGTTCCAAAGGGTGTAGATATCTGCAGCGCCTTAATGTCTTCCAGATTTTCCTTATTCTTCTCCATTGCTTCCACACGGACATTTATTTCATTACCGTCAGTTCTATACAATGTAGCGACCTTTCCGCTTATGGAAGTCCTTACAGCAGAGGCTATTTGAGCAGATGTCAGCCCGTAAGAAGAAGCTTTGTCTCTTTTGATCCTCAAGCGAATTTCAGGCCTTCCCTCTTCCATGCTGAAGGAAACTTCCCGTGTACCGGGGACAGATTTTACTATGGAAGCTACCTCTTTTCCCAGCTTCTCCAGTACTGCAAAGTCGTCACCCCTGATTTCAATATTGATGGGTGAACTGCTGCCCATTGTAAATCCATCACCGATAATTATCTTTGTATCCAGATCGGGAATCTCTTTAAATTTCTGTCTCAGTTCTTCAACCACCGTCTCGGTATCTAACTTTCTCTCATTTTTTGAAATCAAAGACACATATATTTGACCCGTATGTGACTGACCGTTGGTGCCCATCTGCATATCCTGCGAATTGGCGCCTGCCGCCATATAGATATATTTAACATCATAAGCAGCGATCAATTTTTCAAGTTCATACATTTTCTCCCTGGTTTCCTCTAATGAGGTTCCTTTGGGAAGTTCTACCTCAACCTGAAACTCACCTGTATCCATGTTGGGCATAAATTCAGCGCCAATCATTGGCAAAAGCACAATTGAGAAAATAAAGCATGCTGCTGCCAAAAAAAGCGTCTTAAAACGGTGTTTCAAAGACCAGGCAAGTACGTGTCCGTACATACTGTTTAACTTTTCCTGCCAGTTTTTCGCGCCTCTTAAAATGCGCTTTTTGACGTTGTCATCGCCACTACTGCCGTTATACCCGTTTGTAACCCGCATGAATTTTGAAGAAAACATGGGTATCAATGTCAGCGAAACAGCAAGGGATGCCAAAAGTGAAAATGACACCGTCATAGCCAATTCCCTGAAGAGCTGTGAAGCAAGCCCTTCCACGTAAACAATAGGCAAAAATACCGCCAGTGTGGTAAGTGTGGACGCGGTAATGGCATTTGCCACTTCCGCGGCACCGTCCACCGCGGCCTTCATTCTATTTGTTCCAAGCTGCCTGTGGCGGTAGATATTTTCCAGAACAACAATTGCGTTGTCCACCAGCATCCCCACACCAAGGGCAAGACCTCCAAGGCTCATTAAGTTCAGCGTAAGACCTGCAAAGTGAACTAAAATAAAGGTGGCAATTACTGAAATGGGAATGGCAGTTCCGATAATCAGGGTGCTCGGAAGGTTCCTTAAGAACAGGTAAATGATAATTACCGCCAGGATAGCGCCGAGAATTGCATTTTTACTGACGTTATTAATTGATTTTTTGATGAATTCGGACTGGTCCATTACTGAATGTATTTTCATACCTTCAGGTAATTCCTGTTGAAGTTTTTCAACCTCACCAAGGACCCTTTCGGCAACCCTGACAGTATTTGTGCCTGACTGTTTCTGAACAATGATCCCTATAGTCGGCTTACCGTTCATGTAATTATACTGCTTGACGTCTTCATAACCGTCAGTAACCGTTGCCACATCGGAAAGCCTGATACTTCCCCCCTGGGGGGTGGAAATGAGTACATTTTTAATATCATCAACACTCTGGAATTCACCCATGGTACGGATTAAATACTCATAACCCACTTGATCCACAGTACCACCTGGACTGTTCAAATTTTGTGCCGCAAGTGCCTGCATAACAGCTTCCGGTGATAATCCGTAGCCTTGAAGCTTTGTGACATCTAATTTTACCCTGATCTCTCGTTCCCTACCTCCTGTAATACTAACAGAGGCAACCCCTTCTAGTCGTTCCAGGCGGGGCTTTATAGTGTCCTCAGCCATTTTTTTCAATTCAGTATCACCCTGAGGGCCGCTGAAAGTCAGAATATTAATCGGCATCATGGACGGGTCAAATTGAAAAACCAGCGGGTCCGAAGCATCATCAGGAAGAAAGCCTTCAATCATGCCGATTTTTTCCCGTATTTTGAGGGCCGCATAATCCATGTCCGTCCCCCAGGAAAATTCCGCCTGCACCATGGACAGGCCTTCCCGGGTTTCAGAGGTTATGTTTTCTATATTGCTTACAGAAGCTATAGCCTCTTCAATAGGTTTCGTTACCAGAGTTTCTATCTCTTCAGGACCCGCACCTTCATAGGTGGTAATAACAGCTGCCACAGGAAGGTTCATTTCCGGAAAAAGATCTATCCCTATCCTGCTCAGGGATACTACCCCAAGAAGGATAATTATAAAGATTACCATTAATATAGTTACAGGTCTTTTAACTGCAAACTGCGAGATGTGCATTACCTGTCACCTCGCCCTGCTATTTTTACTTCAGTATTATGAGTTAGTGAATGCTGGCCTTCAACCACCAGTTTCTCACCTTCGCCAATACCCGTTACCTCTACGTATTCTCCATTATCCAACCCTTTGCTGATTTCCCTGAAAACGGCTTTACCGTCTTCAACTACAAAGACGCCTGTTTTGCCCATTCTCTCCACTATGGCGCTCATCGGTACAGCTACAACACCGTTTTTCTCAGCTAAAGGCAAGGAAACTTCAGCAAACATGCCCGGTTTTATGAAATGCTGGCCGTTTTCCAGTTCAATTTTTACAGGGTAGGTTTTTGTTTGAAGGTCAGCAGCCGGGCTGATGGAAACTATTTTTCCGGTTAAAGGTTCAGCGGAAACTGCTTCAATTGTCACCTTAACTTCCTGTCCGGGCTCTAGATAATTAACCTGATTTTCCGTAACTGTGGATTCAATATAGACAAGGTCCATATTGACAATTCTTGCTACAGGCATAGTTTGAGATACCATCTCACCTACCTCGGTAGTGATGGCAGTTACAATACCTGAAATAGGGGAGGTTATAACCGTATTCTCGAGCTGAAATCTGGCACTTTCCAGAGCTGCCTCAGCCTGTTTAACCTGGGCTTCAACAGATTCCGGATTAGCAGTATCAAGCTGCAGTTTTGCCTGCTCTAACTGCTGCTTGGAAATTGCTCCTTCTGAATAAAGCTTCTGCATTCTTTCCAAATTTACCCTAGCATTTTCAAACTGCGACTGGGTGGTGCTTTTACCTGCCTTGGCCATGGCAAGAGCAGCTTCTGCCTGTTTCAATTGTGCTCTAATTTCATCCTGTTCAAGCTGAAGAAGTACATCTCCTTTTTTTACCCTATCACCTACATCTACTTTAACTAGTTCCACTTTACCCGGTATCTTGGGGATAATGTTCACGTCTTGTTCAGCGGAAACGGTTCCGGTAATTGTAGTTTGGTAAACAATGTCCCTTTTTTCAACTTGGGCAACTTCTACCGGTACGTGCTGTTTTTCAGCTTTTTGCTGTGTTTTTTGGCTTCCACATCCTGATAACAGTAATGTAAAACCCAGGATGGCGATTAAAGTAAAAGTGATAACTCGTTTTGTATCCATTGGACCACCTTCCTCTAGCAATTTTATGTATTCTGACCGAACGGTCAGTCAGTTTACATTGCAATAATACACCTGTACAAACTGTACTGTCAAGGGGAAGATAAAAACTATCTAAAACTTAACAAAATGAAGCTGTTTATCCGTAACGTTCCTTGTGAGGTTATTTTACGCCGTTTTACGGTACCGCCTTTTACGAAAAGATATTATTTCATCCAAAAGGTCACAGAGGTCAGCAAATGATAGCCTAGAATTGAACATTCTTTTTTCCCATAAGGGTTATATTCTCTAGACTGCCGCTTCGTTTGTGCAGGCATTAGATGGTATAGTATAAACATATTGCAAAACACAAGTTTTTTGATATTATATAAAAAAATAAAATTACCAACTATAAATACAGAAGGGGAAATGATATGGATATTAATAATGAAACATGTGTACAAAAAATAAGATTTATATTTGATTTTTACAAGAGTCAACCTTTAAACTTGATAACTAAATCTAAAAATGTTAAACCTGAAGCAGTAAGAAATTTAAGCAAATATTTAGCTAACCGACTTGATAGAATTGCATTAATGATGGAAACTTTAATGAAAGTACATGATAATTGGGCTATTAAAGGAAAAAAGAACATGATAATAATGGAAACAGATACATTTGATTTTAATGCAGCTTTAAATACTTTAAAAGAAAAGGGGTTCAAAGGTGATGAATTTGTCTTAAAAGTCGAATATACTCGTAAATGGGGATTATTATAAAACACATTAACCCTGCAGCAAAATATGCTGCAGGGTTAATGTGTTTTTACTGTACTGCCATCCAATATCCAACAAATACTAAATTAGACAAGACAAAACCTAATGGAACATTAACTAACACACCTGATGTGAAAGCAACAAATGGCTTCCAACCTACAGCCGTTAGTTCCCTAAATCTCGTAGTTAAACCTATTGAGAGGAAACAGAAAATAAACGCCCAGGTTCTTAGTTGTTTAACAGGTTTTATTAAGTCAGCGGTAATTACATTTGCAACATCTGGTGATGAAGATGCAACAATAAATGTAACTATCGCAGATGCTACGAAGAATCCTAGTACAAATTTAGGAAATCTATACCATATTTCCATTGCATCCGGTTTTGTGCCATCATCTCTTCTTTCCCACTTAGTTATGGAGATAAGTGCCAATACAAAACACCAGATACCAATAAACATATCACGACCAACAACTTTCATTAAAGTAAAGGTCTGGATAGCTTTCTCATCGATAGCAGCAGCAGCAGCCATACCTGCAGCATCGGCAAATTCTGATGTGCCAATCCATGCACCTGCTGGCCCGGAAGGAATTCCAAACATCTTTATAAGAATTGGAAGTGCATATATCATAACCAAGGCCCAAACAACGACCAGAGAAATAGCTACTGATACTTGTTGCTTTTCAGCTTTTACTGAACCACCTATAGCAATTGAAGCCGATACCCCGCAGATGGAACCACCTGCAGCCAGAGTAGCTGCAAATCTTTTATCCAGACCTAAAACTCTAGAACCAACCCAGAATATAGTAAGAAAAGTTGAAACAGCCACTATTGTAGCCTGCAAAAACGCTAATGGGCCCGCTTGAATTATTTTTGTAAATGGTAGGGTAGCACCCAGTAAAACTATACCTGTCTTAACATAAAACTCGGTCCTTAAAGAAGCTTCCATCCATTTGGGAATTGGCATAGTATTACTTATAAGCATTCCTAAAGCAAGGGCAACCAGGGGTGCTTCAAGGTTATGTTTTTTAGCCCACTCCAATGAGCCGAAAATTGAAACCAAAACAGCCAAAATAAAAATCAAAGTAAAGCCAGGAATAAAATGACTTAACTTGTGACCTAAGATTTTTACTGCTAAAGAAAACACAGCCAAAAATACTAAATATAATACTACTAATAAACCGATATTATCCCTTAAATAAGCGGTAACTGTACCAAAATCTGACCACGTAGGAATTTTTATTGCAATAGGTTTTATAGTGCTACCTAAAGACCAAAAGATTATTGCAGCAAACACTATACCTAGTCCTAACCATACTGCCCACCAATCTTCCTTTTTCCATAAATCTGACCATCCGCCACTGGGTGTAGCTGTTTTTTTGTTCATTATAACCCCTCCTAAAAATGATTTTCACGCATAATAAATTTAAAAAAATACTGCGATGTGATAATATCCTTATTATCTTACTATCAGACACCCCCTTCCCAAAAAATCCCTTTTTTTATAAAAACAATCTAATAAACGCTATAGTAATAACAATCACAAATCATTTTTTAAAAAATAAATAAGTAAAACTTATTATTAAAATTATTTGTTAAATTAATATCATTTATACTATTTATTTTTCTTATATCTACTTAACTTTTTTAACATATATCGAAAAATAGGTCAATTTAATATTTTTTGAAGAAAAAAGGCTTGTAATTAGATAGAATTCCTGCAAATTAAGAAATGGCAGGCATTAGAAAGGATGCTCTTCTTAGAGTTTCTTTAGAATTTAAATTTATTATTCTGCATATAATAATAAAAAAATAAAAATGTCCAATATCAGTTATAAATTTTAGAAATATTGTTTTTGTCTACAAAAATTTGTTATAAGAAATTAAAAAGGTAACCGCTTTTTTTATTAAATTAAAAGTAAATATAAAAACCCGCTCAAAAAGAGCGGGTAGAATTAAATCGCTTCAGCTTTTTCAGTTTGGAGTGAGATTATCTTGAGCCTACAATTACTATTGTTGTCGCTGTAAGGAATTCCTTTTCAGGGTCGCAGACTACGATGACTTCGTCTTCCTCATCAATATCATCCAGGTCTCTGAACCTGCCTGATTCAATTATATCTGCATCGCTTTCCACAAATATTGTTTCCTTGAGATTCGTATCTCTGTTTTCGACTATTAAGACCATTTCATCTTCATAAATATTTATAACTTCACCGATAATGAATTTACTGACGGTCCTTGCTTCCACATCCAGTTCCACAGCATATATACCCTGAATCTTCATTTCAACCCAGTCGCCGGGATTAATTTCGCTGATGGATATACTTTTTCTATCGCGTTCAATCTTGGCATCCTTGGCAACCTTATATTGTACTTCTCCGTCTTCCTCGGTTTCAACCGTTATCTTGCTGCCAGTAGCGGAAACCACTATTTCCACTACCCTGCCTTCAACTTTTTTTTCCACCGTAGAAGCTTTAATATCCTTAACTTCCATATTTCTCATTTCAATTTCCAGCTCATCACCCGGAACCAGATCGCGTAAAGACACATTATCACCGTCTTTATCAACATCAACACTGCCGGAAAGCTTGTATGTCTCCTCTTCTTCAGTCTCCAGGTTAACAACCGTTATGGTTTCCTCGGCAAAGTCCACTTCTACAAAAGTTCCTTCCAATGTCCACTCATAGTCGTTTGCATCTATTCTCTCTGCAAGGTCAGCCTCTGCTATAATCATTACTTCCTGACCTGCAATAAGTTCGGAAATCTCAACTTCATCTCCCTCCAGTTCAATGACCGTATCCTCATCTGTTTGAACAGTGATTTCCGATCCTTCAGTATCTTCAACTATCAAACTTTCTGAATCCGCATCAACTTCTACAATTGTACCGTTTATAATGCGCTGGAGGTTTTCCGCACTTATCTCCGTAACCTGTTCTCCGTCCACCCAGGCAGTTATTTTCTGTCCCGAAGCAAGGCTGTTTAATGAACTGGATTGCCCGTTAACTGTAACGGGAATTACGCCTTCAATCGTATAGACATTTTGGTTGCCATCCTCTGTCTGGATGGTAATTATAGATGGATTACCAAAGATGATATCCTCTATTTCACCTTCCACCTTAAAGGTATCGTAGGTAAACTCTTCATCAGAAACAACTTCAATGTATTCGGCTTTTCCCGCATTATTTTTAACAATCTCCAGCTTGTCGCCGCTTGCAAGGTTCAGATAGCTGTCCAGCTTTCCGGAGCGGTAAATGTAGGCATTATCCGCTACCGGACATGTAATGACATTTCCTGTAGCATCCTTTATTAAAACAGCATTTGAAGCTGCACTCATTCCGTACACTTCACCCTTGAGGACATTATTTCTCTTTAAATTCAGCCGGTCATCAACCCTGGAAAGGATAACAGCTACTTCTTCCCGGGACACTTCCTTCATGGGAGCAAAGGTACCGTCCCCGTTTCCTCCCATTATTCCCTTTTCACTGGCCAGCGCCACATAGCCAAGCGCCCACTGGGGAATTTCATTGGTATCCGTATAAGTTAAATTTGACCCTGTCAATCGCTCAGCTTCCTGGGACAGTCCCATAGCCCTTAATGCCAGTACTGCCACCTCATAGCGCAGGGCGGGCTCACGCGGTTTATCCCTTAAATCACTCCCTGCAATAATTCCCTCTCTAACTGCTAAAGCCATGGAGCCCCTGGCATAACTTGAAATTTCATTACGGTATGTATATGTAACAGGTACTTCTCCCCCGGCTTCATTAGCCTTACCTATTGTTCTTACCAGCATAACAATGAGCTGTTCCCTAGTCACCGGGTCCTTGGGAGCGTATTTATTGTCTCCGACCCCTCCTACAATTCCCTTTGCCTTCATTTCAGCAATTGACTTTTCAGCCCAGTGCCCTTCCTTGACATCATCAAATACATCCCCTGCCAGTACAGTACCTGAAGATGCCAAAACAAGAAGAAATAATAATAGACTGAAGATACCTAGCTTTTTAATATTCATTTACCATCACTCTCCCAATACAACCATAAGTTTCCTATTGTTAAATTCTTATTCGACTTTATAACTAAAAATCCTGTAAGAAAAGACAAGAAAATATCGGGGAAAAATATTTCACTATACACTTATAAGACCCGAGAGGATAATCCCCGTTATCACCCCTACCATTATGCCGAAGGTGGCGGAATGGTGCTTGGAGAGGTTATTTGCCTCCGGTATCAGCTCATCGCAGGTAATGAAAAGCATGGCGCCTGCGGCAAAACTAAGCGAAAAGGCCAGAAAATTCTCAGACAAGCCTCCGAAATACTGTCCCAAAAAGGCGCCTAAACCCATTGGAAGGCCCGCAAAGAAAGCAGCAAAAAGTATTTTTGAAACATTTGTCCTTGCAACCCTTAAGGGAATTGACATTGCCATTCCCTCAGGCACGTTTTGCAGCGCTATCATGGCCGTCAGAAATAAACCCAGTCCCTTCTCGTGCATGGAACCTGCGCCAATAGCCAGCCCTTCAGGCAGATTATGGAGCGCTATTCCAAGGACTAAGACAATACCCGTTCTTTTCAGCCTGGCATGGTGTTCATCCTCACCCGAAATATGTACGTGGGGAAGAACAACATCAAGTGCGGCAATGACAAGGCTCCCTATAATGAGCCCTAATACGCTTACCCACATGCCGCTTAATTCCAGGGCTTCCGGCATCAAGTCCAAAGATATGACCATGAGCATTATTCCGGCAGAAAAACCCAATAAAACACTTATTTTTTGCTCAGATATTTCCGAACAAAAAACCCCTATCACTCCACCTAACCCGGTTCCGATAACTCCTGCCAATAATCCCAGTACTGTTACAAGCAATATCTCCATTTATTTCCCCCTGATCCCCATTTAAGTTATACTTCCTTTACATAATACATTAAAGAAGGCCGGATGAAAACACCCGGCCCGTGTGGCAAATCAGAAAAAAATGAGTCAGGAGAACCGTTCTCTTGACTCCCGACTCCATCCCCTTGACTCATTGTAAAATTAGCTCTACCTGTTGTTTTTCTTCGTTCCATTCAATTGCAGCTCCGAACTGTTCCGCTAAAAAGCGCAAAGGTACAAAGGACGTACCGTTTTTAACCTTCACCGGAACAGGCAGTGATATTTCCCTGCCGTTGACCCTGACCTTGCTGCTACCTTCTTTAAATTCCAGCCTTTTTTCTCCATTTTCAACAATTATAGAATTGCTTTCCGGGTCCCAGCTGACCTGTGCAAGTTCTTCCACACAGCGCAGCGGCACCATCATTCTGCCTCCATCTAGATAGGGAGAATCTGAGAGTTCTTGGGAAATGCCATTTACAGTAAGGGTTTTATCTCCTATTTGCAGCTGTAAAGTTATTTGCCCGCCTGCATTTTTAATGAGTCCCAAGAGTACTTCCTTTGCTTTTTCAAGCTGTTTTTCAGGGTCTTCTACAAGGTAGTCGGGGGTTAAGCCTATTCCGTTGATGTCATTTCTGTTAGGAGTAAGGTATTTGGCAGTTGTCAATTTATAGGCAGCTCCGTTCTCCAAATCCTTTACCGTTTGGACAGACGCCTTACCGAAGGACTGGGTTCCAACAAGCACCCCTACACCGTGGTCCTGTACTGCGCCCGCCACAATTTCACTGCCGCTGGCACTTCCCTTGTTGATCAAAACGACAAGTGGCATGTCAATGGCAGGACTGGTAGACCAGTAGGTGTTTTCGTCCTTATCCCTGCTGACCACGTAGACCAGGTTATCCTTTTCATCCACAAAGGTACTTGCCACGGAAAGGGCAGCCCCCAGATATCCTCCCGGATTGTTTCTTAAATCCAGAATAAATCCTTCAGCCCCGTCAGCTTTAAGCTGATAGATTGCCTTTTTAAATTCCCGTACCGAGTATAAAGAAAATGTCTTTAAGCGTATGTAGCCGATATTGTTTTCCAGCATTTCACTTTCCACAACATCAAGCTTTATCGTTTCCCTTGTTAAGGAGATAATCATAGGTTCACTGACATTTTCCCTCCCGATAGTCAAAACCACGGAAGTACCCGGTTCACCTTTGATCATATCGGCGACTCTTTTTAAAGTATATCCTTTCACATCTTCAGTTCCGACCATTAAAATCTTATCACCCGGCTGGAGCCCTGCTTCTTCTGCCGGAGTATCTGGCAAGGGGGCTACAACCTGTACATAGTCACCCACCTTTTCAATCTTCATGCCAACACCTCCGAAGACCCCATCGGTGTGTTCCTGAAAATCCTGATATTCTTCACTGGTGAAATACTGGCTGTAGGGGTCCAGCTCTTCCAGCATTCCCTTGATGGCACCCTCTTCCAGTTTTTCCATGTCAACCTCATCAACATAGTTTTCCAGAATGTCATTATAAACCTTGTAAAACTCTTCAAGCTGCGGTTTTTGCTCATCAGCCTCTTTCTCCGCCCCCAGAGCTTGTAAAGGCATGCTTAGAAAAAGTACCGTAACAAGTGTACAAACCAATAGATAAATGGCGCTTTTGTGGTGCTTCAAAAGTTTCACTACAATTCCTCCGTTTCCCCTTAAGTAGATGTTCAAAAAGTGTGAATACATCTCACTCTTCATCTTTCGACTTTTACCGCGCTTTTTCCTGTATAATTATCCCGGATTATTATAATCCTATTTTTACCAGATTCAGGGCACCGTCCCATTCTACCACTGCCCCCAGGGACTGGCTGACAAAACGAATGGGAACCAGCGTCCTGTCATCTACTATCTTAGCCGGCACATCTAAAATGACCTTTTTACCGTTTACAACTGCATTATCGTTTCCTACCTGCAGCCAGACACTATCGGCTCCTCTGGAAATGGTAATGCTGCTGCCTGTGTTGTTCCACTCCACAGTTGCTCCCAGCGCCTCCACAACTTTTCTCAAAGGAATAAGCACCCTGTTATTTTCAAGGGCAGGGGGAACGTCGAAATCCACCAGCTCAGAATTAACAGCTACTTTAATGCCAGGAGTATTTTTGATCTTTTCCGGATCAAGACCCCTTTGTGTGGAGTAATACAAGTTCCAGTTATTGAAATAGTCATCTCTCCACACCACATGCTTTCCGCTTAAGGCGCCGGCCCTCTGGTTTTTATCACCGGCAGCTACAGGCTCCACCTTGCCTGTTTTGATCTGGTAGCTATAGACATCCCAGTTGAGGGCCTTAAAATCGCTCCAAATCACCTTATTCCCCCAGATCCGGGCATCACTTTGCTTATTATCGGTAGCAGCAATTCTTTTTGCTTCTCCAGTTGTAAGATTTAAGAGCATTACCTGGGGCTGGGCAAAATCATAATCTATATAAACTGCATATTCTCCATAGAGATGAGGATTTTTCTGGTCTTTTCCCTTAACCACCAGAGCCTTTTCCTTTTTAGTGGCCAGATCCGCACCGTAAATGTCCCGGTTGTTGTTTCTACCGTCTTCCCAAATTACCATATTGCCGTAAAGGGCAGGCGCCTGCTGGTCAGCATCATTTTGGGTGACGGGAAACATTTTTTGAGTGTCAATATTATAGGCATAAATATCCCAGTTATTATTTCTATGGTCAGCCCAGACTACCCAGGGATAGCAGACCCGGGGCGAAGTTTGCTCACCGGGGTCATTGGTTATTAATTTTTGCTGGCCTGTAGCTATTTCATAGAGAACTATATCCCCTTTATTGCTGCCTTTTTCAACCCAGACAACATACTTTCCATCAGTATCAGGCATCACTTGAGCCGACTGTCTGCTGCTAATCAGCCTTTTTTGACCTGATACGAGGTCTTGCAGCCAGATATTCCAGTTATCCCCGCAGTCATCCTGCCACACTGTGAAATCCCCGCCAACGGCAGGATTGATCTGGTTGCCGTCTGCATTTGTCAGGACATTTTTTTGACCTGTATTTGCAAAAACAGGTGTTGCCAGCAGGAAAATGCACAAAACAGATACCGTAAGCACTGAAAACCGTTTACCAAAATCTCTCACATGGAACTCCCCCTTTAAGTTAATTACCCTTCCTATTATAGACGAATAAACCCCCAAATTGGTTCCAGAAAATATCCAAAATTTGGAGGTTTATACAATAAATCTTATGCTAGTTATTTTGCCGGTATTCCCTTAAAGAAAAGGTCCACTACAAAGCGGGCATCTTTTTCGGGGGAAAAGGGTCTGTCCGGGTTTAAAACATAGTGAGCAGCAAAGTAGTTGACCATACCCACAAAGGCAAGTGCCGCCTTGCGGGGCTCTTCGAGGATAAATCCTGCCGCTATTATCTCTTCCTTGATGCTATCCACCTGGAAAGTCTGCAGCCTGATAAAAAATTTTTTCAAGCTCTCGTCAACATGGTCAAAATTGAAAAGCCCTATCCTTGCCAGGTCCCTGTTGTCCTCAAGTAATGAAAAGTACCCTTTCGCGAAAAAATATAATTTATCTTCTAAATCCTTTTCTTGCCGCATTTTCTCCCTTAAGGATTTGTAGCGCCTTTCAAGAAGTTCAACCAGCTCCTTAAAGACGCTTTCTTTATTTTTAAAGTAGAGGTAAAAGGTACCCTTTGCCACCTGGGCCCTGTCAACTATTTCATCAACTGTTGTTTTCCGAAAACCCTTTTCAGCAAAGCTGCGGCGGGCTGCATCAAGAAGACGGTTTTTCTTATCCCTTTTTTTATCTTCCCTGGACATCAGCTTCACTCCTGAGAAACTTGTAATCTCTTTTTATATATCGCAACCGCTAGCGGTATCCATATTATACCATACAATAATCCCTGCCATACGTAAGGCCAAATAACATGGAAAGGTACTCCCTTGACAAGCACATCTCTGGCAGGGCCTGCATAGTAAATGAGCGGCCAGAAGAGTTTAACTCCTATTATCAGGGGTTCAGGCATCATGTATTCCGGCCAGACATAGCCTGCAGTGAGCAGTGTCGGTACAGAGAGAAACATGCAGATCTGACTGCCCTTCAGTACATCTCGCGTAAAAGCTGAAATTAAGAGTGCAGGAACTGTGAGATTGAAGATAAATATTGCAACCAGCACAAGTACATAACCCAATTCTCCCCTTACCGGTAAGTTAAATACACTGCTTGCTAAGAAGAGGCAGACAGCAAAGGTCACAAAGCTTAAGACTCCCTTCACAAAGGATTTAACTGCAATTTTTGTAAGCCCGCCCTGACCTGCCAGTTCCTCTTTTTCTGTCACCAGCTCGGGGACCATCACAGCCAGGTATGTCTGCTGGACAAAAATCCCTAAAATCCCTACAAAGAGATACCCGATATAACTGAGTCGGGGGTCATACAGTATTCTATCAAGAAATGAAAAACTTTGCACAGTTTTTTCGGCCATTACAGGCACCATGCCTTGAGACTGCAGCACTTTAAGTTGGGTACCCGCAGTAAATGTATTGAGTATTTCCGCGCCCCTTGCCAAGGCGTTGTTGCCTATGACCAGGTTTGTTCCATCAACTATGAAAAGGCTTTTGGGAGCCTTCCCCTCCTTTACATCCTTCGCAAAATCCTCCGGTATTACAAGGCCTGCATAGGCCTCGCGAGCCTGCACCAGCTCCTCCAACTCCCGGTAACTCTGGACATAACCTATCACCTTAAAATAGGGATTACTTGCAAATTCTCCAACTATGGTTCTGGATAGACTGCTATTGTCACTATCCAGAACAACCAGGGGAATATCATATAAATATGTCTTAACATACACTCCGCCCATTATAAAGGTAAAGAGAAGCGGCAAAAGCACAAGAACTAAAAGTGTTTTCGGGTTTGTAAGAAACTTTTTCAGTTCTGCCTTGAGATAAGAAACCATTGTAATCACTGCCTTCACAGTTTAAGTATTTGACTTTGAAAGTAAGGCGCCACCTTTCCGGGTATTTTCACTCTTAAAGAATCTCTTGAGAATACTGACAAAAACGGTTATACCCCACATCACAAAGGTAAACTTCACCAGCCACAACAAGTCGCCAGTAACATACTCCATGCCGATATTTTTAAGGGTCAAGTCCCGCAGAACTTCGGCATAATGGGTAAAGGGAAGGAGGTTACCAAACACCTGGTATCCGGCAGGCATTGCCAGAAGCGGCCAGGTGTATCCCCCGAGGATACTGCTGGGAAGCACCAGGATAGCTGCAACCTGCGTAGCAAACAGCCTGCTTGGAATAATAGTTCCGACAGCTATCCCCAGTGCCACTACAGCAGTAACATAGACATATGTGATGAGGATTCCGCCAGGTAAAGTTCCCGTGTAGGGGATGTTGAAAAAGAGGTAGAGGACACCCAGTGCCAGGAATACTGCTAAGCTTCCCAGGAAGCCGTAGACCAGATTTTTAATGAGCAAGGGAAAGCTTTTGTTACCGTCTCCATCCACCAGGCCAACCCCGGCCATTGCCAGGCCGACCTGAATAAGCGCAATAATCATCCCCGGAATAAGAAAGTTTCCGTAGTTTCTTGTGGGGTTATTTACTGTTCTTATTTCAAAGCTCATAGGTAGAGCCCTGTTAAGTGCTTTAGCGGGCGGTAAGTTTAATTTACCCTCCATGGTTTTAATTACAAATGCCGTCTTTAATGTAAGTAAAATCTCACTCATTCTGGCTTTAGCTGCACTTGTCACTGCCATCTGGCTGCCGTCATATAACACCAGAACTTTCGGCGCTTTATACTCCTTTAAATCCTTGGAAAAGTCTTCGGGAATCACAACACCTACACAAGCCTTGTTTTCATGGATTAATCTCTGCAGTTGATGATAGCTGCCTGCATAATGTTTCACTGCAAATATTTCATTTGCCTTTATTTCACTGACAATACTCCTGCTTAAAGAAGAATTATCCAGGTCAATGATAGCCGTAGGAATATTTTTTATCCGGCTGCCCTGGAACTGGTAGCCAAGCAGTAAACTCACCAGAAGGGGAATAAGAAATATCATGGCCAGTATAAATTTGTTTTTGGAGAAGTTCATCTCTGTCACCCCTGGCCATTCAGTTTAAAAAGCTCACTACTGCTGTCATTCCCGGCCTTAAATTTAAACCGGCGTTTTCAATTTCAACACGCACGCCAAAGGAAACGATATCAAAGTCGCCGTTCTCATTTGTTGCCCTTTTTGTTGCAAAGTCAGGCTTCTTATTTATCCTCACGACTTTACCCTGATATGTTTGATTGGCACTGAGCAGTTTTACATTGACTTTTTGGCCCAGGCTGACCTGGTCCAAATCAGTCTCTTTCACATGAACCTCTATCCAGGGTTTTGATAAATCCGTAATTGTGAGTACAGGCATCCCTGTAGAAACTAGCTCCCCTTCATCTACATTTACGGCTGTAATTGTCCCGTTAATGGGCGCCTTTAACTCCGTATCCTTGAGGTATGCTTCCACTTCCTCTAAGCCCGCTCTGGCCTGCTCCAGCTTACCCCTGGCGGCGCTTACCATGGCGTTAGCCTGGACAACCATTGCCTGGGCGGCACTTTTATCCTCCTCCCGTGCACCCTTGAGGGCCATCTTGTATTTCTGCCTTGTAATTTCAAGCTGGGCCGCCGCTTCATCCTTTTTCTGGTCTGAGATAGCTCCTCTGTCATGCAAGTCTTTAACACGGGCATATGTCTTTTCCATTAGATCCAGAGCTGCCTTTGCCTGGGCTATTATTTCCTCTCTCGCCCCGTTTTCCGCCTTGTTTAACTGGGCCATGGCAGCTTTTTTAGCTGCCTGAGCTGCCGCAAGTTGCCCTTGTGCAGCCTGAACAAGTGCTTCTGCCTGAGCTTTTTTTGCCAGCAATTCCTCACTGGAAATGCGGAACAAAACATCTCCGGCCTTCACTTCATCTCCCTCAGATACCAGGAGTTCTTCTATCCTGCCCGGAATCTTTGTGTTAATGTCTACTTCCTTGGCTTCTATTGTTCCCTGGATAACAATACCTTTTTTATCACCAGCAGCTTCATCAGCCAAAGACTGCGCGCAGCCTGTAACGACCAGGGACAGTGCTGCCAGTAACAAGAAATAAAATCCCAGCTTCTTCATTGCAAATTACCTCCTATACTCGCCAATAGCTGTCAGGTATTTGGCACGGGCCAGGTTATAGCCCGCCTCTATTTCCACTATCTTCTCCTCAATTTCTGCAAGCTTTTCCTGGGCAGCCAGCACCTCCATGATGGTACCGGTCAGTTCCTCCGCCTGAATGGATTTTAGATTTATACTGGGAACACCAAAGCCCGTATTGTACCTGTACCTGGCAATTTCCAGGTTTTCCCGTGCATTTTTGAGGCTGTTTTTGATGTGCTCCCGCATTCTGGCAGTAGCAAGCAGCGTATTATAGGACTGACGGATATCCGACTCTACCTTTTGCCTTTGAATTTCCAGGTTTATTTGTGATTTATCGGCCTTTAATTTTGCCTCCCTGTACATGAAGGTGTTGGGGGTGTATTTTTTGGCGGTAAGCTCCAGGTTTAACTGATCCACTTTGAGCTGGCCGAGAGCCTTTTTAATTTCCAAACGGTTCTGCAAGCCCTTATTAATACCTTCCTCCAAATCAAAGCTGTCTATATCTTCATATTCCACATCCTGGAGTTCTATTTTGGTATCGAAGGGGATATTGAGCGCTTCCTTAAATTTAACCCTGGCATTTTCCAGTTCACTTTTGGCCTTTTCAAAGTCGGCAGACATCAGTTCCACCTGGGACTGGGCCAGGAGCATATCATCCTTTGCTTTCATTCCCGCTTCATATGCTGCTTTCACTATTTCATACTGACCCCGGGCCCTTTCCAGAGCCCTTTTTTTGGCTTTCAACATATTTTCAGCCTTTATTACGTCGTAATATCTCTTCTCAACCAAAAGTGCTATCTGCTGCTTACCCATTTCATAACCTGTTTTTGTAACCTCAAGCGCCACATTGGCCATTGTTTCATTGAGATTGGTAGTGGAATCCACACCCAAAATCCGCTCGGTTTCCAAGCCAATTTTTTCTGCAGCAATATCACCGGCCTCGCCAAGGGAAAGGTCGAGAGCGGTTTCGCCCGATTCAATACCGGCTTCCAATTTCTGCTTTAAATCTTCATAATATGCCTTTTGCTGCTCTAGTTGAGACCTTTCCTCCTGTGTCAATGTAGGATCATTATTCAAAGCATAATCAATTTGATTAATTGCCGAATTGACATCTCTCAAATTTTTTCTTGCATCATTCAGCGATTCTTCCGCATCCTCAAACTTGTCATTATAATAATCGGTTCTCTCTTTGTAAAACTCTCTCAGCTTAATTTCCTGCAGAACGCTTTGTAACTGCAGGTTATTTTCCATGGCTAGCCGGATGCTTTTTTCTAAATCCAACTTCATTACTTTGTCTTCTTCCTCCGGCGCGCCACTGGCTGCAGTAGCCATGACCAGAACCAGTATCATAACCAGACTAATTATTTTTTTTCAATTGTGATCACCCCTCCGGTTAAAAATGACTATGTAGTCATTTATTAGTATAGGACTGTCGACCCGTTTTTTCAAGATAAAAATGACTAATTAGTCATTTAAATAAAAAAAACTCCCTTACGGTAATTTTTTTAAATGAAAACCCCCGTCCTCAAGTACGAGAAATCGGGGGTTAAACTTGAAATGAACAGACAATCATAGTACCTATAAGCTATTATGCAGCCTTATCATTGTAATCTATAATCATTATTTCAGCTCCACTATCTTTATATTCTCCCACTATTTGTTCAAGTTTCAATGCAATTTCATGTTCATAATAATACTCTCCACATTGTTTACATACATTAGCAGGTACATTTTTAATAATAATAATATGTCCATTAATATCAACAAAGTGATTTGCATTTCCCTTGCTTAATTTAGCTTTACACATCATACATTTCATGCGCGCTACTCCCTCCTCGTCTTTAAATCATCATACCATTCTTCCTTATCCGGAGTATATGCTGTAATCATCCAAACTTTATTCTCTCCAACTGCGCATACAACATGTAAACAGGTTTCCTCATTTATACAACCCAAAATTAAACAGCTTGGATAAGGATAATCATCATAATAATATTCTATAATTTTGCCAGACATCACACACTCTATAACATCATTAATTTTTATGCCCCTTTGTTGCATTCTTACAAGAATATGATTTCTCCATATAATTTTTTTCTCACTAACTAATCTTTTAATAGTCTCAATATTTATTATACACTCATTCAAAATATTTCATCCCATCTTATATAATAGCTGATAGTAAAATTATTATAACATATTATTTTATTATCTTTAAACTGTGTTTATTTCTGAAAGATTTACAAAGCTGCGCCCCTGTCCGGTAAAAAGTTTTTCAGTGTTTTTAATCCTGCGTTTACTCCTGATCAGAGCGGTATACAGACCGGCCCGGGAAGTATCACCTGTCAAGATGTAACCCACCAGCCTGTCATCATCCAAGACCAGTTTTTTATATACACCCTTCCCTGATTTATAGTCTGCGATTACCCAGTAATCATCTCCCCTGGGACATGTGATGCCCGCAGCTATCACTGAAAGTTTACCGAAGACGGCGGAGTTCATACTTATGGAGCCTGGATACTCCTTATTTACTCCCGCCATATTTAAACCCGCCACCGCCCCCTGTTCCGTGGCATTGGGCCAGATGGCGTTATGGGTATATTTTTCTTCAAGAAGATCATAACTGAGAGCAACATCACCTGCCGCATAAATATCAACAAGCGCGGTTTCCTGCCGCATGTTTATCTGTAATGGTTCTCCCGCTTCACTGACAAGACCGCTATCCTTTAAAAATGCCGTATTGGGCTTCACTCCCTTACCTACTATTACAAAGTCGGCCGGAAAATACTCTCCGGTTGCCAGCTGAACGCCCTGTACCACGCCGTTATTACCCTCAATAGACGCTACAGTAGTCCCCTTGAGAATTTTTACACCCATACCTGTAAGCTCACTCTCAAGGATGGCAGCTGACATTTTATCCAGAACCCGGGACATGATCCGGTCGGAGCTTACCAAAACAGTCACATCCACTTCAATTTTACAGAGAGCTGCAGCAGTTTTTAAACTGACCAACCCCCCGCCAAGTACCAACGCTTTTTTCCCCGGAGCGGCAACTGCCGCGACATTTTTGGCATCATCGAGAGTCCTCATTCCGAAAACTCCATTATAATTGATCCCCGGTAAATCGGGAAACTTGGGAGAAGCTCCCGTTGCAATCAATAGTTTGCTGTAGGAGAACCTCTCCCCGTCCCCGGTGATTACCTCTTTAACCTGCGGGTTTACTGCAGTTACCTTCCGGCCTGTCTTGAGATCTATTCCCAAACGACTATAAAAGTCCGGGGGACGCAGGTACATATACTCTTCAGCCACTGTCCTTTCCAGGTAGTAGGTAGTCAGGCAGCGCGAGTAGGCCCTGTAGGGTTCATCACTGATCATAATCAGCGGTTCTTTCTTGTTAATTTTTCGAATTGCTTCCGCTGCGGCTATCCCGGCAGCGCTGTTACCGATAATTACATATGCCATGACAATACCACCCGTTATATTCCCAGTGCTTTACGCTTGGATTTAATGTGTGCAATTAAACCTCCGGCAGCTGCGATGGGATCAGATTCCACATAAAACTTGCCGCCCACAAGGGATTCTATCTTTTCTCCCGTCAGTGTCTCTGCCACAACTGCGCTTCCCAATACATGGGGCGGCAATCCCAGGTGGGTCAGTACTCCCATGGCTACCGCCCAGGTACCGATGCTGAGCGCCTTTTCATGCTGTGGCTCTGGCGCTGATGCTGCCACGGGCAGGTCCTTGACATTTACACCCAGGTAAGCGGCTAGCGCTGTCAGTAAATCTCCAATGCGGGAATTGTCCACACAGCTGCCCATATGCAGTACCGGAGGCAGCGGTCCGCCCAGACCGGCAGCTTCCCCAACTGCTGTCAAGACATTTTTCAAGCCCTCTCCGGCAAATTTCACTGTGGCATCGGGATGTAGCAAGCCGGCTTTCCCCAGGGCATGAGCGGAACAACCCGTTGCAACCACCAGTACATTGTTTGCAATCAGCTCTTTGACCATCTCCACATGCATAGAATCCTGGGTTATCTTGGCGTTGTTGCAGCCTACAGTACCAACCGCTCCCAGAATATCACCGCTCTTAATGCTTTCCACCAGAGGCTTTAAAGGATCAGCGGCATCCACTTTACTTAAGGCAGCTACAATTGCTTCCACACTGAAGCCTGCTACGATAGGTACCTTCTCATCGGGAATGTAGACTTTGTCCATATTCCTTTTCTGATATGACTCCAGTGCGCGGCGTACGATTTTCTGGGCCTGTTCATCCGCTTCCTCCAGAGTAAATGGCACATGCTCTGCTCCCGGAATTTTGGTAATAGGCATAGTGGTTACAATTTCACCGTGATAACACCCGGCTACAGTTGCAACTGAAGGCATAATACATTGGACATCCACCACCATCAGGTCAACTGCTCCCGTTGCCAGGGCAAGCTCCTGACCAAGGAAGTTAGTTGCAGGAGGGATTCCCTGTCTCATTAAGACTTCATTCCCCGTACAGCAGATGCCTGCCACATTAATTCCGGCGGCACCCGCGTCCTTAGCCTCATTATTCAACTTACGGGCCCATTCCACAACCTTTTCCGAAAGAAGGGGAACGTGACCATGGACTATAATGTTGACATGGTCCTCTTTTAGTACACCAAGGTTGGTTTCCGTCTGTACGGGCTTCGGAGTGCCGAAAATAATATCCTGCATGTCAGTAGCCAGCTTAAGTCCGGCAAATCCGTCAACAATTCCCTGTTTTAGACAGGAGAGCAGCAGATTTACAGGATCTGCATCCATTCCCATTGTCGTTTGGTGCATGGCTTCCCTGATTTCCCGGTCCGCCTTTCGCGGCAGTATTCCCAGTTCAGCCCAGGTATCTATTCTCTCCTTTGGAGCCCAGGCTTCAAGCCAGCCCAAGCCTTCCGAACCATGTCCACCAAAGTTTTCAAATGCTTTTGCGGCTACTTCCTTGGCCAGCTCGCCCATATCCTTACTTTCCGTCTCCAGTCCCAGCTTGGAGGCAATTTCTTTAAGTTTTGCCTCATCCTTAATTTCATAATTTACATTTCCCTCGGAAAGCTTATGTAGCGCTTCTACTGCTTCATAAGCGTGGTCCACGTGGGCAGCAGTCCCGCCTGCCAGGCTGCGTAAAAGATTTCTGGCCACTATTGTATCTGCAGTGGCCCCACACACTCCGCGATCAGGTTGACCAAAGGGGTTTATCCTGCACGGTCCCTGGAGACAGTTCCGGCAACAAATTCCCAGGGTTCCAAAACCGCACTGCGGTTCCTGTTCTTCCAGACGGTCCCAAACTGTTTTCACACCATCATCTGCTGTTCGCTGCAGCATCTCTCTTGCAGCCCGGTCGATAGTTTTATTTTCAATAGGCATTACTATCCCCCTCAATTTAAAATTAAAGTTGTTCCGCTTCTTCCCTTTGCGAGTTAAACACCGTTAAATATTTCCGTCTCCTGTCCTTACTGAATTGATCCACACTTATAAATTGAATTGCATCTGTTGGGCAGGCAGTGGTACATGCAGGTTCTTCCCTATCGGGACAGCGGTCGCACTTTTTGATAACCTTGTGGTCGCTACCTTGAATTATGGCACCAAAGGGACAGGTCATCACACACATCCAGCATCCCACACACTTCTCCTCGCTCACTACAACCTTGCCTGTTTTCTCTTCCTTGCTTAAAGCACCACTCATACAGGCATAAACACATGCCGGCTCCTGGCAGTGCCTGCACTGGAGGGGAAAATTGAGCTTGCCGTCCGTCTCCACAAATACCCGCGGAACGGTTTTTTCCCCGCCTGCTACTGCAGCTAACAATTCTTTGGAAGGCGAGTGCTCCACTGCACAGGATAACTCACAGCTGTGGCACCCCAGGCAGCGTTCGGGAGTTACTAAGATCTGCTCCATTATTCAATCTCCTTTTTAATGATTCTGAAATTTCTTTCTTTTAATTATATAAAATTGGCACCGGTCAAAATGTCAGCTAAATGACAATTAATTTGTAAATTTTTGAATTTTTTTATTAATGTTTTCTAAGTATTTACTCCGGCTAACTGTTTTAACGCTTCCCGGTCTAAAATCGTAATTCTTCCCCGCCTCTGACTAATTATACCCCTCCCGGCCATTCTGTTAAAAATGGCAGTAACAGTCTGACGTGCACTTCCAACCATATTGGATATTATCTTTAATAATAAAAGTTACTTATATTGTTCTATAAAAAATGTCTTTTTTCCTTTCATTTCTATTGGAGAACATGAATCATATTATCCTTACTTTTATTGGCCGGAAAATTCGGGACACTTGTCGGATTTTTTTAGGACTTTTGCCTCATGAAGATGCAAATATTTAGTGATAAAATTATTGTTGTAAAAAAAAATATAATGAGGGGGAAAACTATGGTTAATTTACGGAAAATTTTAGCGCTTCTTTTAGTATTTTTATTTATCATTGCAATTCCTGTAGCCGTTTTAGCAGATGATGATGATGCAGTAAGTAGCAGTAATTATAATAAAGTTCAGATCGATAAAGATGATGATGAAGATGTAGATGTAGACGAAGATAAAGATGATGAGGACATAGAGAAAGAAGATGATGAAGGTGTAGACGAAGATGTAGAAGATGAGGACGTAGATGAAGATAGAGATGATGAAGAAAAAGATGCAGATGAGAAAGAAAAAGAAAACATAGAAAAACAGCTAGAAGAATTGGAAAGCATCTATGAAGAAGCTAAAGAAAACGGCAATGAAGACCTGGCAGATCAGATAGAAGAACAAATAGAACAATTGGAAGAACAAGAAGATGCTATAGAGGAAGAAATGGATGAAATAGCAGAAGAATCGGAAAATGAAATGAAGCCGTGGGAAAAAGCCAAAGCTGCTTTAGAAAAACAAAAAGATGAAATTGAAGAATTAAAGGATCAAGTAGAAGAGCAAATTGAAGACCTGGAAGAACAATACGAGCAAGCTGAAGAAAATAACAATACTGAATTAATGGAAGAGATATTAATTCAAATTGAACAGTTAAAAGAGCAAAAAGAATCTTACAAAGAACAGATGAAACAAAAAATTGAAGAGATGAAATTGGCAATGAAAGAAAAATATTCACAAGAAGAATTAGATGATTTGGATGAAATAGCTGAAGAACTAGAAAACAAATTAAATGTAAAGGTTATTCCGGTTACAAATGTTTTTGTGAAAAATGCAGATATAAAATTTGATACACCGCCTGTAATAAAAAATGGCAGAACATTAATTCCTATAAGAGCTATATCGGAAGCAACCGGCGCTGCAGTTGAATGGAAAGGGGAGGAGCAAAAAATAATTATTAAGAAAGATGAAAAGGAAATAATCTTAAAATTAAACAGTAATAAAATTATTGTTAATGATGCCGAATTAACAATAGACGAACCTGCTCAACTTATAAATAATAGAACTATGGTACCCCTGAGGTTTATTATCGAGAATTTAAATTTGACAGTTGGCTGGAATGGAGAGACTGAAACTATCGAAATAGAATAACTTCCGGAGCCCTGATGGCAGCATGAACATTCATGACGTTTAAAAAACTCGAGCCGCACTTAGCTGTGCAGCTCGAGTTTTTATTTCTCGTTTTCCAAGGTCCGGCTACCTTCATTTGGTTTTAAAAAATGCCCGCAGCCATAGAAATTAGCTCCTGCAGGCCGGGTATTGCATCATTTTCCTTCCTCACCGCCTGCCTGACTTCTTCCAGCTTCCCGTTTACCTCCAGGATATAATCCTTGAGTTTGTGCTCCAGATAATTCCTGATATAACCTGTAACATATTTTTCACTGAATGTAACATAATCAGCAGCACGGATCTCCTTTCTCCCCCTGTTGACCAGGGGAAGCCAGGGGGGCGAAAAGGTCTCGTTCCAGTCTACCGCCAGGAGTTTAATGTGTTTCCTGTTTTCAAGCTCTTTCAAAGCCGGACGCAGCCAAAACCTTTGTGCCGAACTGACATGCAGGATGTCTTTACCCGGATGACTCTGGTTAAGGAGCAGTAAAAATGATGTCTGCCGCGCTTTTCTCTGCCTTTTCAGTTCTCTTTCCAGGCGGTGGTAAAAGCCGTTTTCAAAATCATCCGGGTCATTTTCCTCTTGGACATTTGAGCTTTTCAGGTATTTATTTTCCGGCGCTGGCCAGACAATATGCGAATTATGACGCCAGTTTGGCCCCAGCTTATTTTCTATTCTTTTAAGAAGCGTTTTAACACTGTTTACCGAAATTCCAAGAATACCGCTGATGGCATTCCTGCCGATATTAATACGCGCAAGCATTGCCACATCCAATTCTCGATCGGAAAGGGTTGTCCTGGCAATTACGGGTTTTTGAAGCGCTCTGCCAATTGCCATACTTACACCCCTCTATGCTTTTTTGGTAAATATTATCCTAATGGTAAAATTCTCACTATAAACCGCAATATCAAAATTTTACTCCAGCTCCCTATCATCAACATCGTATTCAAATTCATCGAGAAGCTTCCAGTCCTCGTCATAGATTTCCAAATAGACCCGTTCAGGTTGCACACCAGCTTCATCCTCAAACTCATCCGCTATATAATAGCAGATATCTTCCACATCCCTCTCGATATCATCCCTGTCAAAGTTTTCCCAGTCATCCTCGCGGATTAGTTCTCCCGAGTGATCGGTCATCTGGACCTCTATTTTATCTCTGTCTATATCATAATCAACATAGGCAACCTTAAAATCATAACCGTCAATATCCCAGACCCTGCCTCGCAAATCTCTTTCTACCTGATTAACATCTTCTTCATGGTTCCTGTAATCCTTATCGTCAAATTCCACATCCAGCCTGCGACGGCCGTCCTTTTCAAATTCAACTATAGTCACATCCTCTTCCGTATCAAATATTCTGCCGGTAATTTCCGTATCTTTATCAAATTCCTCCTGAATATCCTGCACTAAATCTTCAACCCAGTCCTCTATATCCCTGTCTTTTAAATCGGCCCAAGCTTCCAGATTGCTGTCCTCCAGGTCCACTTCTACAAGGACTTCTGTTTTATACCTGTCACCATCAAGTGTAATATCATCAATCTCCACATTATCCAGTTCATCATAACGTTTATTAAGCCGGTCTTCCAAATCCTTAATTTCATTCTTCTTCAGCAAATCCTCCTGCATAGCTTCCATCTGGGCTCTGAGAATAACAAGTTCATTTTCCTTTTCTACTAATTCCTTTCTTAATTGCTCCAGTACTTGAGAATCAGCCGCTTCCTGGTTGATTGAAACGGTATTTGTTGCTGCGTTCCAGTCAACACTACCCCCAAGCGCTTCGGCGATAAATCTCAACGGCACATATGTAGCGCCGTTGATCACGAAAGGTTCATGATCAGCAGTCTTATACGAGCCGTTAATCTTGATTTTAATATTTTTATAGAGCACCTTGATACTTTTCATGCCATCGGTTGCAAAGGTGGCGCTGCTCAAGACAAAGACCAATACCAGCACAAGCATACAAACCTTAAAAAACTTTTTGTTCTTCATGAAAGACCCCCCCAGATAATTTCATAATTACTACACTGCGACCTTTACAGTCTGCCTTCATTATTTTCTAGAATTTGCAATATAGATAACTTCTTTAAAACATTAGAAATTCCTTTTATATATGCTGAAATCTGAAACTTTAATAAAAAAGACAGGCTTAAAGCCTATCTTTTTTATTAAAGCTTATCAAATAATCTTTTAATCATTACTGCTGCTTCCGCCCTGACAGTGTTTTCTGTAGGCGCTAAACTATCTTCAGTTCGGCCTCCTATTATTCCCGAGTTTATTGCAACAGCAAGTGATTTTTTTGCCCAATCAGCTATCTGTGAACTATCTTTGTACTTTGATAAAAGTTGATTTAGAGCTTCTTCAGTTACTTCAGTATCAATACCTTTATAATTCAAGGCTCTAACTATCATAGCTGCCATTTCCTGCCTTGAAATATTTCTGTTAGGCTCAAAATGTGTTGAACTAACCCCGTTTACCAAGCCGGCATTAAATGCTGCGCTAACATATCTACTATACCAGGTTTCAACAGGAACATCAGCAAATATTGGTTCTGTCTCAGATGCTGTATCTATATTAAGAACCTTAACCAGCATTTTTGTAAACTCTGCACGTGTTATTTGTCTCATTGGTTCAAAGTTTTTCTCATTAACGCCGTTAACCAAACCCCTTGCAACCAAATATTCTATATCCTGCTTTGCCCAGTGGTCAGTAATATCAGCGAATGTTTTATTTACTAACATAACTGCATATTTACTAAAATGATTTGCTTTCCATTCAACTGTTTTACTATCCTTATTTACCTTGCCGCCAATGAGGTCCCAAGTGTTTGTTGATTCATTATACATAAATACGGCTAATCTATGCTCATCATCAGTAGTAATTTCATAATTTTCGTAGGAGAGAGCCGCTGTAATGGGGTTATTCAAACTAATATCGGTGTCTAGATTGTTGTCAGTATTTTTTATGTTGAGCTCAAATACGTCACCTACCACTTTTATCGCCTGACTGAGCTTAGCAGCAAGCGGCCGGGCCTCTGACGCAGGTAATTTTTTAATGTTAAATTTCAAATTGTTTCCTTCATTTATTGTTATCGTTCCCGGTGGTATTGTAAATATCACATCACCTTCTGCATTTTGAACTTCTAACTCTTTATTGACCCGAAATATTTCTCTTATATCTGCAGCCCTAACTTCAACTATGCTGTTTCCTTCAGGCATATTGACAATTATCTTGGGCAGATTCTTATTAATTTGCTCAATAATTTTGCTGCTTTCAACCAAAAACTCAGAATTGGACTCAACAACAGGTTCTGCATTGTTTCCTAAATCACTAGGTTCAATGTTCTTTTCTGAAGCTTCCGCCAACTGTTCTTTAACCATATATCCTATTTCCCGAAGGCTTTTCGGAAGTAATTCAAACACCTTACCTGTCCCACCAGTGGCGTATGCTTTAATTAAGACATCAGGAGATAAACCCCAACCTTTAATCACCGCATTAAATACATCATCATGTTCACCACTAAGATACATTGATAATACAACATTTGCAACTTCTTTACTAATATTTTCATCATTTAATTCTTTACTGCCTAGTTTATCTCCAATTGTGTTTATAAATTTTTTTATATCCCCCTCTGAAGCTCCGTTTTCTTTCATTTTTTCAATATCTTCCGGGTACTCACCGCTTACCTCATCATAGATATTGTCCAAAGAATTTGCAAGTACAGTAGTAGAAAAATTAAATAATAACAATAATGCTATTATGACAGGTATTACCATTGATTTAATTAATCCTACAAAATCAATTTTCTTGAAATCCATAACTTTTACTCTCAACTCCTTAATGTCATATGTCAAACTTTATAAATAACTCTTCACCATAAATAACCAAAAATCCTGCCAATGTGAACCAATATAAAAAATTATACTTTTTCTACCTTGTACTTCATAACCCATCGTTATATTCTATTTTTTATTAAATTTATTATAAATGTTTATTTTCAAAAAACAATCAACTTTGAGAGGTATTGAGTACAAAAAGCATATTAGATTTTATGTGACCGGATTACCTTTAGCCAAATTCTATATTCTATTTCAATTCATGCCTTAAAAGCAGAATGAATCTTCCGTCTCCAGTATCTGTAATTTATAATTGGGCCTATAATATTAAAAAAAAACTCGCCTTGCACTATTTATTGATATTTGATAAATTATGTACATCAATCTATTTAGGATGGTGATATTACAATGTCAATTGGGCAAACGCCGAATACAGATGAATGGAAAAAGCTTTATGAAGCTGCAATAAATTTTAAAAAAGCTAAATGCTGGGAATGGATGTACGATAACGATATTTTTGGTGTGAAAGATCCCGAAAGTGGAGAAATCGGATACTGCTGCATCATGGGCAATGCAGGCGAACACTTTGCCATTGCTGCCTATCTGGGTTCAGAAGGTTTGGATGGAATTCTCAGTATTCTTTCAGGCGCCATAGACCTTGAAAATCCGGATAATATGTTCATCCAAAAGTGTCTCATGTGCTCCTTCGAAGATAGAGCAGCCCTTAAACCGGAAGATTTAAGAATTATCAAGGAGCTTGGCTTGAAGTTCCGCGGTAGAAATGAGTGGCCGGTTTTCAGACATTATGAGCCTGGACTGTTTCCCTGGTTTTTAAATGCGCCTCAGTGCCGTTTCCTCACTCACGTTCTCAACGAGGCATTGAATGTGTCATTAAGATGCAAAAACGGAAAAGCGATACTTGATCATAAAACTCCGTTAACGTTTCTCGTTAGGACTGCTACCCCCGGAAAAAATGGAGAATTAATATGGGAAGACCAATATTTAACCGCAGAACCACCGAAACAAGATTTTGTTTCATTCTATATTAACGACGAGATGCGAGTTAAAAGGCTGAGGTCAATAAAGCCTCAAAAGAAAACCATCCTGGAGGCAGACACCTTCTTCACCCCACCTCCTGTAAAGGAAGGAGGAAGGCCATATTACCCAAAGGTTTGTGTGCTTTTGGACCACAGCAGTGGAATGATCATTTCCTTTGAAATGTTTAAGGATATCAATAACGAAGGCTATAAATGCATTGAAATGCTCGCTAATTACATAGAGCATTCCGGCAGGATGCCATCAAAGCTTCTTGTTTCAAGAGAGGAAACCTACTATCTATTTACTGATGTATGCCGGCAGCTCGGTATAAAGCTTGAAATGGTAGACAGACTCGATTTCATGGAAGAAGCCAGGTATGGCATGTTCAGATTTTTTTAAAACTTAGAAACTTTTGTCCTTTTTGTTGGTGCCGCATTTAATCAACATTACCAATCCAATGGATATCATCCTTTGATGATGTTTTATGGACTTACCGCCGAATAGTCGCCGCAAATACCTCTACCAGCTCGGGATCGAACAGGCTTCCGGCATATTTTTTAAGTTCCTCTAAAGCTTCCTCACTGCTGAATTTCCGTTCGCTGCCGGTCATGGTTTCGTAGGCGTGGGCGATAGCAAGAATACGTGCACTTAAAGGTATCTCCTCACCTTTGAGTCCTTGCGGATAACCGGATCCGTCCCAGTTTTCATGGTGAGAAAGAACGGAGTCAGCTATGTGGGCAAGTTCGGGAAATCCGGAAACGATACGGTAGCCTGTTTCGGGATGTTTTTTTATGTTTTCCGGCTCTTTCGGGGACGGAGCATCGGAATTTTTAAGGGGATCTTCGAGCACTGCAACTTTCCCTATATCATGCAGGGAAGCCAGCAGTGCCAGTTTGTCCAGCTCGTTATCGGGTAATTTTAGAGCCCGACCTATCTTCAATACTAATTCTTTCAATCGGCAGCAGTGTTCTTCGGTGTCCCGACCGCTTTCCCTCAGGGTCTTCTTAAGGCTGTCAATAATTTGGTCGCGAACTTTCCTACTCTCCATCAATTTGTTACGATACATCTCATCTTCTGCTTTTTTCAGTACTTCTTTAATGTCTTGAAACTCGCTTTTTTTCGTTGCGACTCCTAAAGACATACTGGGTCTGATAGGGTCATTTGCAGCTTCGCTTAAGCCTTTTTTTATTCTATGTGCGACATTCAATGCATCACTTTCGCTGGCCTGAGGCAGAAGAATGATAAACTCATCTCCTCCCCACCGGGCAATAATATCCTCCTTTCGGCACGAATCTTTCATAACCCGGGCAATCTTTTTTAGCATTTCGTCTCCTTTATGATGACCAAAGGCATCATTGACAAGTTTTAAACCGTTTGTATCACCCATGATTAAGCTTATCGGCAGTTGTCTTTTTGTATCAATGCGTTTTAGTTCCTCCTGAAAATATGCTCTGTTGTAGAGACCCGTTAAGCTGTCATGAAAACTCAAGTATCGGACCTTCTCTTCTGCTTTTTTATGTTCCGTTACATCATTACAGGCCACAACAGCTTCTACCACCCCGTTTTTTTCATTAATTACAGGGTATATCTTGTAGTACAGCCATAAATCTTTTCCCCAGCGGGAAGTATACTTTCGTTCCCCCTCTACGATTCTGTTTTCTTTTAGAGCTTTTTCCAGCTGTTCGCTGAGGCCTGCTTTTCTTAGGTTGGGTAAATTTAAGAGATTCAGCTTTAGAGTTTCATCCCTGCTCGGAGAGCCCAAAATTTTTAGCATGTGTTTGTTAATGTCAATAATATTTCCTTTGGAATCACTTTTTAAAAGCCCTACCGGGCTTTCTTCAAAAAGATTACGGTACCTCAACTTTTCTTTCTTAAGTTTCATGGCTATTCGAAGCAGCACAATAATTTGTAAAATCATAATCAGAATGGAACCGCTAACGGCAAATACCGTAATCTTATTTTCCTCATAAAAAAGATAAAACCCCGCAACCTTATTGGAGAACAATTCAGGGCCTCGGTTGGGTAACCCTGGTGTCGGTTGTACAAGGAAAGCCCACCTCTCTGGGGCTGTCGGCTTTCGTCCGTAGGATACGTCTCGCCTTTGTCTGCCGAAGATTATTTTGTCCACCGTTGTTATACCGTCGGGAGCAGTTAGAATAATGCTTTCTCCCTCTTTAGACAACTTAAAACTAAGGTGCAGAGGTCCTCTTTCGGGATTGCCGTCTGCCCACAGTAAAATATATCCTCTCGGAGGCACTGTTGTTTTTTCAGGATAGCCATCGGGTATCCGGTATTTTAGGGGCTCGTCTTGCCTGTCCGAAATATAATAACCTCCGATGTTGATAGGTTCCTTTGAAGGATTAAAAATTTCTATCCAGTCGCTTGATTCTCCGTAGTTATCGAGGATGGTATCTCCGTTGGAGGCCATGAATTCATTGATTTGTAATTCTTTTTTCGTATTCTGGGCACCAAAAGTCAAAGTTGGTGTATATGCAACCCACAGCAGGCATAATCCTAGAACTAATAATTTATATTTGTTCATTTTCTTGTTATACCTCCGGCGCTATGTTGGCTTTGTAGGCGTGAAAACCTGTATCAGGTGAAAGAGACGCCTAAAGGTTAAAGACCCAGCTTTTCTATAATAATGTCCTTTATTTTATCTTTCTTGTAATCCTGTATCAGTTTTTGATCCTCTATATCGTCCGGGAAAAAAAGTTTTTTTGTCTCAGATTCATCAAACTTTATGTCTTCTTTTATTTCCTTCCATGCTTTCTGTAATTTCTCAGCTACAACTGCCTCACCCTTTTTATCTGTAGCCGGGAGTATCAGTACAATGCCATTATCTACTTTATAGACTTGATCTATTACTCTCAGTTTTTCAGATGCAATGCTACGTATTTCTTCCAGAGAACTATTTTCCTCTTTAAAGACATATTTAGCCAAAGCCAGTGGTGTTTTCGATCTGATGGCCCGATCGATTTCGTTCGTAAGCGCGCTGGAGATATCTTCTTTTTTGCCTGACGAAGTGATTACTCCTCCCCCCTCCCCTTCTACCGGGTCAGGTGGTAAAATTCTTCCAACGCGCTGCACCAAATCCTTTTCTTTAAAAGGCTTTACAATATAATCCTTTGCCCCCATGTCAATGCAATCCAGTATATTTCCCTTCTTCTTTTCACTGCTTAGTATAATTACCGGGATGTCGGGATATTTCAGGGCAATTTTTTTTAACACTTCAAGCCCGTACATATCCCTTAAATAGAGATCCAGGATAATTAAATCCATATCCCCGAGTGAATACTCTCGATGAAAGCAATCATTGATTACCTGTTGACCGTTAACAGCCTCAAAAACCTTATAACCGGCGTCCTTCAAGATTCGGTTTAGATGCAGTCTTGTTATTCCTGAGTCCTCAACAACCAGAATCTTTTTCATCTAATCCCACCTCTTAGTGATTATTGAACCGTCAGGTTTGCTTCTTTGGAAGTTGGTAGAGGATCATAAACTTCTTATTGTAAGTATACTTTGACATTACATGCTTTGCAACAATTTCCCAAATCCTTTATTTTCATATCAACAGGCGTGTCTTCAGGTAAATTGCCCAGTTGGAGCAATCTCTCCGGTGAAATTCCAGTAACCCCGGAAAATTCTTTTAACGTCATGTATCCCTTGATTTCCACCGTATCCTGTGCTTCAGTCCGTTCACCCTGCAGTAAAATGTTCCTGCTGGTACCGTGCGATGTCTCCCAGTAATTTGCAGCATTTGCCACTCCGTAAATTTAGTTTTCCTTAAGACTAACTGAGCAATGTAAAATGCTTTGTTTAATAGGAATTTTAAAAGGCATTTCCAGTCCTTAAAAAATGCCTAACATGTATAATTCTTACTTAACTTTTTCATAATAATAGGTAACAAATACAAAATGAGGACCTGGAAAATGAAGATGAATAATAATGATTTAGACTTTTTTAGAGGTTTATTTAATGCGTGTATTTTAAGTATCCCTTTGTGGGGAGTAATACTGTATTTATCCTACATGCTGCTTAGATGAATCATTCTGAGCATGTTTTCATTTTCATAGCCACAAGAACCGTCCCCGTGGTCCCAACACCCTTGGTCAACACCAGACATGCCGGGCGAACAAAAAAAGACTGTTGATATACAATCAAACAGCCCTTAGTTTATTATTTTTTATTTTTTAGTTCTCAATTTCTTTCTTTAGTCGAAATACATCTTCAATAGGTAGTTCAGCAGCCTCTGCCACTTGTTGTACACTTAATCCTAATCTTAAAAAATTTTTAGCTGTTTTCCTTTTTCCCTCTAAAATGCCTTTCTCCATGCCTTTCTGCATACCTTCTTGTATACCTTTCTGCATACCTTCTTGTATACCTTTCTGCATGCCTTCTTGTATGCCTTTCTGCATACCTTCTTGTATGCCTTTCTCCATGCCTTCTTTAATAAGTTGCTCTGCTATAGTCATGATCTCTTCACTCCTTTCTAAAGAGATACTTTTTACTACATCATATACATCTGTTATGGTAATATCTTTTCTCGCATTCATTATATATCGAATAAAGGTTTCAAAATAATCTATTCCCTTTTCCTGCTGCTCTAATTCTTCTAATGTTATAATAGATTTTTCAAGTACCTCTATGAAATCATCAAACTCTTTATAAAATATAGCCTTTAATATCTCTAAAAATATTCTTAGCTTTGCATTCCCTTTGATTTCTTCATCCCCATAAGGTGATAAATCATATAAGATATATTCATAGCTGGGAATATACTTTTTTACACCCTCAGGCAGGCTCTCTATGCCTTCTATCATACTACTCATATTCCGCGCTATATCCCATTTGGATTCTCCGTGGTAAATCACTATTGGAATAATAATAGGCAATTTCCCGGCATTTTCTTTATTGACTTTCTGTTCCCATATTTTTATCATATATTTTAATAACTGTAATCCCGTTTTATTTGATAAATAGCTCTTGTGTTCAAATAAAAAGTATATATAACCTTCTTTGCCGTGAATTTGTGTTTTAAATAACATATCGGAAAATAATTCTTCTAACTCTTTTTCAATAAAACTGCCTTTTTCAAAAGATAAATTCTCTAAATCTATTATTTCCAATATCTCTGTTGGAAAATAGTTTTTCATAAAATCTCTTGTGGTTTCTATATCGCTTAATGTTTCTTTGAAAAATTTATCATGGGGTTTCTTTATAATACTCATATTTTATCCTTTCTACCGACACTAAAAAAGTTAGCCATGTAGTTATTTTTATTATAGCATAGGAAAATTTTTTTCTTCAATAATTAAAAACAATATTGTTTGCCTGTTAATTCCTCGTAATATAAGTGACCACAAGAACCGTCCCCGTGGTCCCAACACCCTTGGTCAACACCAGACATGCCGGGCGAACAAAAAAAGACTGTTGATATACAATCAAACAGCCCTTAGTTTATTATTTTTTATTTTTTAGTTCTCAATTTCTTTCTTTAGTCGAAATACATCTTCAATAGGTAGTTCAGCAGCCTCTGCCACTTGTTGTACACTTAATCCTAATCTTAAAAAATTTTTAGCTGTTTTCCTTTTTCCCTCTAAAATGCCTTTCTCCATGCCTTTCTGCATACCTTCTTGTATACCTTTCTGCATGCCTTCTTGTATGCCTTTCTGCATACCTTCTTGTATGCCTTTCTCCATGCCTTCTTTAATAAGTTGCTCTGCTATAGTCATAATCTCTTCACTCCTTTCTAAAGAGATACTTTTTACTACATCATATACATCTGTTATGGTAATATCTTTTCTCGCATTCATTATATATCGAATAAAGGTTTCAAAATAATCTATTCCCTTTTCCTGCTGCTCTAATTCTTCTAATGTTATAATAGATTTTTCAAGTACCTCTATGAAATCATCAAACTCTTTATAAAATATAGCCTTTAATATCTCTAAAAATATTCTTAATAACTTAAATAACTTAAGTGCCTGGCACCGTTACTCTTACATATAATTGAATTTTCTTGGTTTCTTTGATATAATAATTTCAAAGATATAAGTATTTTTTGAATCGATTATACGTAAAATATAAAGAAAGTGTAGTTCATGCATACAACTGTTATGGAGCGTGATGTTATGGATAGTAAAATCATAAGCGTTTCAAAAAAACGTCAAATTACTATTCCTCTAAAATTTTACAAACAGCTTGGCATAAAAAACGAAGTTGAATGTTTTTTGGAAAACGATGCCCTCATCATTCGTCCTCTTAAACGTGACATCAGTGAATTTTCAGTGGAGATACTCAAAGAACTTGTTTCTCAAGGATATACCGGCGAAGAACTTATAAAACGTTTTGAATCTCAGACCCAAAAAATAAAAAAAGCAGTTAGTAAAATGCTTGAAGAAGCAGACCAAATTGCAGCCGGCGAGAAGCCTGCCGCTAGCTTTGACGATATTTTTGGTTCGGAGGAATAATTATGTATGAGATATTGTTCAGTTCAGCCTCTGAACGCTTCTTCAAAAAGCTAAAGGAAAAGCCGCTAAAGGAAGCTTACAAAAAGGCCTTACTAAAAATTAGTGAAAATCCTTATATCGGTCAACCTAAGCGTGGTGACTTGTCTGGTATTTATGGATTTGATGTGAAATATAAGGGTATAAACTATGAAATCGCATATACCATTAGTGAAGTTAATGGTAAAAAAGTCATTGTATTACTTGCAGGCACAAGAGAAAATTTTTACGAAGAATTAAAACGATATATAAAATAGCTCTTTTAAAGGGCTATTTTTCTTATAATTTTAAAGGTTTTAAGAATTATACCAAAACATCTGTAACTGCTAAACTATAGTTAACAGATTTCAACAAGAAATTAAGGAACATACTATTCCAAAATTAATTCATAAAAGGCATTATGAAGCATTGAAGCCCCCCAATGGGACAGCAAATACGAATATGTAGAATGGCTGGACCATCCTTTTACCACTAAAGATGTAATCCGAACCCATGAGAATGCCTTTGGGTATTTTGGCAGGATGCCTGAAGAAATTGTTTATGACCAGTAAACAGGAGAAGAATTGACCAAGCACCATTTAAGCGATGGCAAAGGAGAGTTGATAAAAAAAATAATGTCTGCAAAAACTTTACTGCATCTTCCTCATCCTCAAATATTGTTTGCCAGTTAATTCCTCGTAATATGAGAGACCACAAGAACCGTCCCCTTGGTTACTCTTGGTTAAAAACCCCACGTATTCAATTTACAATTGAACCATTTATCCATATCTCATGTTCACTTAAATCAATATCATCATTCCAGCTAATCCCGTATCCGCCTGCATCTACTTGAACCATGCTGAAAATTATCTTATCTTTAAGCAATTCAAACCTCTTATCTTTAAGTAATGGCTTCATATCATATTCTTTTACTGTATTATTATCAAAAAAAACTAATAACACATAATCTTCTTTTACCTTCACATCTTTAATTCTAGGAATCATTTAAAGCACCTCCTACTTTAAACCTTCCAACATTCTAAATTCCTGGGTTTCCCACATTTCCACCAATTCTTTTTTATAAATTTCAGCCCATTCAACAATAAGTTTTATAGCTCTGTTAGGCAAATCACCTTCAAGCATTTCTAATGTTCTTAAGTCAAATAATCCATTATATTCACCATATATAGCATGAAAATGTGGTGGTAAATGATCGTTAAAATACATTTTAATTATTATTCCATAAAATCTTGAAATAACTGGCATAAATACACTTCCTTTAATGGTTTCTCTATTTTAATTATACCATATTCCAGTGAAAATTATAAAAACAAAAAAACACCATTATTTTTCATTTATTGCGGCTTCATCAAACTCAATACCAATACTGCAAAAGGTTCATTTCCTACAAAACTTCAATATACTGTATAGTAGGCTTGTCTACTATAGGAAGCATTTCTTTAGGCTGTGCCTTTGTAGCAGGCAAAAATCTTGTACCAAGTCCTGCAGCTGGTATTATGGCCTTTCTTACTTTTATAACGTTACTCCTTTCTTTTTACTATTTACTCCAAATAATCGAGTAGAGAGTATAGATTAGAAAGCAAATAAAACAAATTATAATTTATTGATTTGAAATCTAAAAAGTTGCCACAAGAACCGTCCCTGGGGTTATTTTCGAAGCTGTGTTTTGTGCGATTTAATCTATATCTATCCTTTTTTTGTTCGATTCATGGTATAATATTGTCAAGGGAGTACGTATTATATTGGTAAGGAGGTGCTCTTATGCTACAAATTACATCAACAGAATTTAAAAAGAACCTAGGTAAGTATCTTGCTTTAGTCAACAAAGAAGATATCATTATTACCCGTAATGGAATCCCTGTTGCTCAGCTTACTCCTCCAAAAAGTGAGAAGGTGAGCTTAGTCAGTCAACTGACAGGGATAATTCCTGATGATGGTTACACAGTTGAAGATGCACGAAGGGAGAGATTGATGAAAAATGAAAATAATCATTGATAACAATGTTATCTTGGATGTTTTCCAAAATCGAGAACCCTTCGTCATGTATTCCTCAAAGGTCTTAAGTTTAGTCGAAACTAAACAACTAAAAGGGTATATCACAGCAAATTCTGTAACGGACATCCATTACATTCTAAACCGTTCTATCAAAAACAAGGAAAAATTATACTCTGTACTCGACATACTACTAAAATTAGTGGAAATTATTAATGTAACAGCAAAAGATATTAAAAAGGCTTTTCACTCTAAAGCAAATGACTTCGAAGACAAATTAATAAGTGTTTGTGCAGAGCGTGCCAATATCGACTATATTGTCACTCGCAACATCAAAGATTTTAGTCATTCGTCCGTCCCTGCAATAACACCAGAAGATTTTTTAACTAAATTTTTTGATGAATAACTTAAGAACTTAAGTGCCTGGCACCGTTACTCT
>Ga0182240_100061_pt1 | contig 56170 bp, 53 predicted proteins | sample hydfrates4_PW_90_FD_145594 | JGI IMG/M metagenome (GOLD analysis project Ga0182240, IMG submission 145594) | Subsurface microbial communities from deep shales in Texas, USA - hydraulic fracturing test 4_PW_90 | ecosystem: Environmental > Aquatic > Deep subsurface > Shale gas/oil reservoir >...
CTTATTTTTTGGGATTTGGACAAAGACTATCCTAATCCCAATTATAAGGAGTTTTTCTATTTTAAGCAAGTATTTTCGTTAAAAACAGAACTTGACTTTTCTTAAATATTTTTATGCAATGCTAGTGAAAATTAATATATTTTTGTTTATATTATTTTCTGCTGCCTGAATTGCGGCAAAAAGTCCTGCAGGTCCAGCACCTGCAATAATAAGATCAACATTCATAAATAAAATTCTCCTTTTAGTGTTTTATTTTCGTCTTTATTTTAAAAATTCATAATAGATATTTTAGAAGTTTTAAATTCTTGCTTTTAACAATTTTCTGTGTTAAAATAGATAATGTTGATGCCGAAGTGGTGGAATTGGCAGACGCGACGGATTCAAAATCCGTTGTCCTCACGGACGTGTGGGTTCGAGTCCCACCTTCGGCACCATTTGATAAAAAAATATAGATTTATAATGTGAAATCTCCTTTTGAGGAGATTTTTTTAATTTTAATAAGTAAAATTCAAGGAGATTATATCTCATTTATTCTAGACATAATTGGAAAACGGATTAAATAGGCAACAATTAAATAAATTGAAGTTGTGAAAAAACCTGTCAAATAATGATAATCAAATTGACTTCCTAAATAATTATTTACTGTGACAGCTAAAATGATTAAAAATATAGATGGTAATAAAATCGATAAGTTTTCAATTAGTGTTGGTTGATAATGATTGCTTATTTTTGTTTTTAAACTAAAACTTGATTCTTTGATATCTTTAAAAATAATGATCCACAATATTTTTAAAGCATAAGCCACTGTTAAAATACTTCCTAAATGGAGCAGAAATTCAAACATAGGGATTGAGCTTAAAGAATATTTTATTAAATGTTTGCTATTATAACCAATAAAGAATGGAAAAGCCATCAAAGAAAGAAATGCTAAGATAGTGCTAAATGTATTTATTTTTTGTCTTAATCCAAAGCCTTTAAAATCAAAAATTGAAGTTGAACCAAACTCTTTAATCCAATTACCTGCACTATTAAATAAAGTTGATTTAGCAAAAGCATGAGCAATAATGTGTAATACAGCACCATAATATCCAAAAATATTTCCACTGCCTATAGCAAGTGTGATAAAACCAAACTGACTAATAGAACTATAGGCTAAAACCAATTTATAATTCTTTTCTTCAAGAGCCTTGATTCCTCCATAATAGATCATAATCATACCTAGATAAAGTAAAAGCCTATTACCATCCGTTATAATTCTTAAGAGGGTAATATAGCCTAACTTTGCGACTAATCCAGAAGAAATAGCTGCAAAACCAGTAGAAGCCTGTTTATAAATATATGGAACCCAACTGTGAAGTCCAATAACCGCACTTTTAACCCCTAGACCGATTATAAACATTAACTGCAGCCAGAACTCATCAACTGCTCCTATTATTTGATATCCGTTAGTATAGGCAGTTAAAACTGTTAAAATTAAAAAGCTTCCCCCTATAAATTGAATCACAAAATATTCCCAGGCAATATTTTTATCGTCCCAGGCTAAGAGTAAGGAAGTTGTCAGAGTAACCATTTCCCATCCAATCATAAAAATTAACCAGTTTGTTGTACTAATAACAAGGCTGAAATTAATAATAAAAATAAATATGATAGCTAAAAATAAAAATTTATAGTTTTCGATTTTTCTCCAACTAGAAAATAAAGTGAAAATGCTAACTAAAAAACCTGTAATTAAAAATAATATATTAGTATTATTTAAAAAAAAGTTATTTAAAATAAGCTCCGTCATTTAACAATCCCCCTTTTGAAAAATTATATCACAACTGCTAAAAGACTAAAAGAAAAATAAAACTTCATATGAGTCAGAAAAATTTGACAAATACGGATGATGATGATATATTTAACTCACTGAGTATTCTAAACTAGTTACACATATTCAGGTTAAATTTTAGGAGGAAGATATTAATATGGTTTACACAGGAAAAGTTAAATGGTTTGATGAGAAAAAAGGTTATGGCTTTATTGAAAGAGAAGATGGCGACGATGTATTTGTACATTTCTCTGCTCTTCAGCAGGAAGGCTTTAAAACTCTAGAAGAAGGTCAAGAAGTAGAATTTGAAATTGTTGAAGGAGATCGCGGACCTCAAGCAGAGAATGTTGATGTTATATAATTAAAGTTTAATTATGTAAAAGTTGCCCTGGTTATTAATTTAACCGGGGTTTTTCTATGTTTTAAAATAAAATAAGAATAATAGTTGATTTTTATTACCACTAAAGATAAAATTATAGATGACAAAAGAAAGTAAAAAATAGTAAGGTGGGGGTAAGCTCATGAATTTTAAAATAATAGTTGACAGCTGCTGTGATCTTACAGAGGAATTAAGAGAAAGATTTGATATTTCTACAGCACCACTGTCTATAGATGTTGGGGATAAACACTTCATCGATGATGAAAATCTGGATCGAGAAAGGCTATTAGATGCAATGCGTAACAGTAGTGATGCACCTAAGACTGCAAGTCCTGGTCCCGGTCCTTTTTTAGATTTATATCAAAAATATGAAAACTCATTTGTAGTTACTTTATCAAAAGAATTAAGTGCATCTTATCAAAATGCTGTACTTGCAAAAGAATTAGTAAAAGAAGAAGCAGCAGATAAATTTGTAAAAGTTTTTAATTCTTTTAGTGCTTCTGCAGGTGAAACAATGATTGCTTATAAATTAGGTGAGCTAATAGAAGCTGGGTTAAACCGAGATGAAATTGTAGAAAAAACTGAGAAATATGTTGAAGATATGCAGACTTTATTTGTCTTAGATTCTCTTGATAATTTGATTAAAGCGGGAAGAATGGGTAAATTAAAAGGAAAAATTGCTTCTTTCTTTAATATAAAACCTGTTTTAGGTGCAACACCTGAAGGTACTATTACGCTTGTTGATAAGGCAAGAGGAAGCAAACGTGCAATTAGAAAATTAGTAGAGAAGATTGGTGAAAGAGGATAAAATTTAGAAGAAAAAGTTCTTGGGATTGCTCACTGTAATGCTTTAGAAAAAGCCGAGTATATCAAAGAAAAAGCAGCTGAAAAATACAATTTTAGAGAGGTTATTATTGTAGAAACTGCTGGAATTAGTACGGTTTATGCTAATGAAGGTGGAATAGTACTGGCATTTTAAGTAATGCCGGTGTAGCTCAACTGGCAGAGCAGTAGTATCGTAAACTACAGGCTGCAGGTTCAACTCCTGTCACCGGCTCCATTGATATAACAGGGATTACAAAGGTTTTAAGATTAGTAAAAAACACAGTTTTACTGCAATGTTACTGCAATAGAAAAAATAAAGTGTTTTTATAACTCTGGCAGGGTAAAAACTGTTGGAGTTTTTTTATTTTTTTAAAAATGTTTGTCTAAAATTGTAAAAATAATTTCCCTTTATTAATAAAGGGAAAAGATAGATTTTATTGAATTATATTATTAAGGTTAAAAAAAGTTAATTATACATTTGTTTGTGACAACATGTTGTCAGTAGATACTAATATAATTAATTATAAATAAAAACGAGGTGTGATATTTATGATTAAAAATTATCAAGTTGGAGAATTTTATACAGCTAAAACTTTTAAAGAATCTGGATTCAATTTTCCCGATGGAGAATACAAATTAAAGATTATTAGAGAAGGTTTTCCTGAAGTACCTGTTAATGATGAAAATGAATTGGCTATTGCTGAGGAACAATGGCTTGAAGGATTAGAAGGCAGTGATCAGTATAAGATAGATTTAGATGGTAATTGGTACTACTTTGAGTTTCCTATCAACGATGAAGGTATTGATTATATGTGGGTGCCTGCATCAGTAGTAGTAGAGGTTTTTGAATAATTAATTTGTAATAAAGGAGAAAAGATGCAAGATAAAAACTTAAGTAAATCTATTGGTAAATTCAGGAGTTACTTCAAAAAACAAAGCCAACACAAAAAGTGTTTTTATAGAGATTGTAAGGACAAACCAATTTTATCTCATTCAATTCAAAACAATAAAATATTAAATGAAATAGCTAAAGATGGTAATGTATTAAAAGTAGAAATAGAACATTCTTATGAAGAGTCTAAATTTGTATTAAAAAAAGAAGGAAGAAGTACTGCATCAACTTTTAAAGGTTTTTGTGGTAAACATGATAATAAAATTTTTACTCCAATTGAGGAATATGATTATAAGATTGGAAACAAAAAACAAGATTTTTTATTTGCTTATAGAGCTTTAGCTAAAGAATATCATATAAAAAAATCAGTATACAATATGGCAGAGCATTTCATTGATTTATCAAATGAAGAGTACGAAGAAGTATGCAATTACTGTGATATAGAGACTCGTGACAAAGATACATTAGATAAAAAATTCAAAAAAATTTTACTAGGTACTGGGGATAATCTGGAAAAACTTGAAAATTATAAGAAGATAATGAATATTAATTTAGATAAAGAAAGATATTATAAAATACAGAGTGATGTTGTTAAACTACCTAATAACCACAGCATTACAGCTTCTTCTATGTTTTTTATGGAATATGATAATCAAGGAAATTTAATTAATGATTTTAATAGATTTACTAATATGAAACCTATGTTTTTTACTATTTTTCCACAAAAAAATTTCACATATATAATTTTTAGTTATTTTAAGACTGATAAGAATTATTATGACTTTATTAACTCACAAATTATTAGCCAAGAGGTTAATTTTCAAAAAACAATTATATCAAATATACTAGCTATATATGTTGAAAATTTCTTTGTTTCTCCCTTATTATGGGAGTTTTTAGATGAAGAGGTTAAGGAGAGTTTTTTATATATTTTTTCTAATAATATTGATTTTAGAGCAGAAAGCTTATTGTTGGATAGAAATATTAATTTATTTATAAATTTTGAATAGGGGAGGGAAAGAAGTGAGTAACGATAATTTTTATTCATCGGAATTTAATAATGATCCAGATTTAAGTGAGGCAGATACTAGAGCCAAATTCATTGATCCAATGTTAAAAGAAGCAGGATGGAAAGAAAATCAAATAAAAAGAGAATATCAGGTTTCTAAGGGTAAAATAATTAAAAAAAATGGGAAAGAAAAGCGAAAAAAAGCTCAATATGCAGACTATCTATTGGTCTATAATGATTATCCAGTTGCAGTTATAGAAGCCAAAAAGGCAAAAAAGAGTAAAGATGCTGGATTAGACCAAGGAAAAAGTTATGCTGAAAAACTTGGGATTCAAGTAGTTTATTCATCCAATGGATATGGAGTTGTTGAATATGATTTTTCTACTCATAAGCAGCGATTTTTAAATGGATTTCCCTCTCCAGAAGAGCTTTGGGAAAGAATTGATTTGAATGATAATATAAAAGAAAACGAAAGTCCATTATTAGTTCCGTATTTTAAAGATCCAATCAAGAAAATGACTCCTAGATATTATCAAGAAATTGCAATCAATAAAACAATAGAAAATATTTTAAACGGCGAAAAATATATTTTGCTTACTATGGCTACTGGTACTGGAAAAACTTATACCGCTTTTCAAATTGTTTGGAAGTTAGTTCAGTCAAAGTATTGTGATAAAGTATTATTTTTAGCAGATCGAAATGTCTTAAGAAATCAGGCATATAATTCATTTGATGCTTTTGATGAGGGAGCTAGGTGTGTAATTAAAAATGGGAAGTCACCAAAAGCAGGAAAAGTCTTTTTTTCTACATATCAAGCACTTTATAGTGGTGAGGAAGATAAATTATATCAAGAATATGATGAAGATTTTTTTGATTTAATAATCATTGATGAGTGCCATCGATCTGGATTTGGAACTTGGAATGAAATTTTACAGCACTTTGATTCAGCCATTCAATTAGGTTTAACTGCTACCCCCAAAAGAAGTGATAATATTGATACATATCACTACTTTGGTAATCCTATTTATACTTATAGTATGAAGCAGGGAATTGAAGATGGATATTTAGCTACATATAGTATTTTTAATATAAAGACCAATCTTGATGCAGAAGGTTTAGACTTAAATGACTTGGGGATTGAAGCTCCTGAAATAAGTAGATATTATTTAACAACTAAAGATTATGAAAGAATTGTAACCATTCCCCAAAGAACTGATGCAATGATTGATGATTTTTTAAACCGAGTAAAAAGTTTAGATAAATTCAATGTAATGGATAAAACTGTTATCTATTGTGTAAATATTGATCATGCTAGAGTAGTTACACGATTAATAAATAATAAAATGGCACATTTAGGAATTGATAATTATGCTGTTCCAATAGTATCTGAAGAGAGTAGGGCCGAAGAACATTTAGAAGAGTTTCAAGATAAGAAGTCTAAAATTCCAGTAATGGCCGTGAGTGTAGATATGCTCACAACTGGTTTTGATGCTCCTACTTTAAAAAACATTGTTTATTTCAAGCCGATTGGTTCAGAAGTAGTTTATAAGCAGATAAAAGGAAGAGGGAGCAGATTAGCTGAAAGTCAAAACAAGTTATCTTTTAATATTTTTGATTATGTCGATTGTACAGATATTTTTGAAGATCCTGATTTTGATGGAACTCCGGAAGAGATAGAAGAAGATGTAGAAGGAGAACTTGAAAACCAACAAAATAAGGTTTGGAGTTACACTATTAAAAAGTCAGGGTTGGATTTTAAAGATTTACCACAAAAAATTAAAGAAGATAGTCAACTTCAAGGGGCAATTAATACTTATCAGGATGAAGCTTTACCTAATTTAGAAAATAAGATGAGTGCTGAAGATATTAAACAAGTTAAAGAGAATCTAAAATATTTATTAAACTATGGTGAAGATGATTTAGATAAGTTGATATCTGAGTTTAATACTCAGAGTAAAAAAGATGATTCAATTATAAAAAGAGCATATACTTCATTAAAAGCTAATCATAAACCTGGCAGCAGTAATAAAAAAGGTGGCAAAGGAAAAGTTGAAAAACTAGAAATTAATAATGTAACAGTCTATATTAAGGAGAAAAAGTATTTAGAAATAGATGAAAATGGAAGACAGGTTACTTTTGAAGAATATATTGATGAAGTTAGAGAAAATGTAAGAAAACTAATACCAAATAAGGAAAAGCTTTATGAAATGTATTCTGATTCAGAGCGCCGAGAAGAGCTATTAAATAAATTAAAAAATTATTTTGTTGAGGAAGATAGGTTAGAAATAGCTTTAGATAGATTTGATGCAGAATTTGTAGATATGGTTAATCATGTTGCTTTTAATGGAACACTAGTCTCTAGAGAAGAAAGAATAAATGCTTTTAAAAATAAACATCAAGATTTTTTAGACCAATTTGATGATTTACAACAAAGAATAATATTTGATTTGCTAGATAAATTTAAAATTGGTGGAGTAGAACAGATTGATGATCCACATATTTTAACAGCACCACCATTTAACGAATATACAAATGTAAGTAAGGTTGTAAAAGAATTTGGTGGTATTGATGAGTTAAGATCTATATTATATGAATTAGAAGAAAAGCTTATAACAGTAGCTTAAAAAGCTATGGTTAATAATATAATTATTGCAGGAGGAGTAGTAATGAATAGATCAGAATTAAAAAATACAATTAATAATGCATGTGATATTATGCGTCAAGACGGTTTAGGTATTATGGATTATATGGAGCAGTTATCCTGGTTATTTTTCTTAAAGGCAGTGAGCGAACAAGAAGAAGAATATAAGACTTTAGCCCAATTAAAAGGGAAGGAATACGAAAGGATATTGCCAGAAAAATATATTTGGGATCAATGGGCTGAAGATGATAATTTAACAGGAGATGAACTAATTGATTTTGTAAATAACATGTTTCAAGAACTATCAATATTAGCTGGTACTGAAATGCAGGATATGATAGGGGTTATTTTTACTAATCTTCGTAATCATATGCGAAATGGATATTCTTTAAGAGAAGTAATTAATAAAGTTGATGAGGTGAAATTTGCTACTGATTCAGATGTTATAGTACTTTCGGAGATTTATGAAAGTTTACTGCAGGATTTGAATGAAGCAGGAGCAGGTGGCGAGTATTATACTCCAAGACACATTATTCAGATGATGATTAAGATAGTAGAACCAGAAATTGGTGATAAAATTTATGACCCAGCTGCAGGAACCTGTGGGTTTTTAACAGAAGCATTTACTTACTTTAAAGAACAGTCAGACAAAATAGATGCTGAAAAGTGGGAACAACTGCGTGAAAAAACTTTTTTCGCTCGAGAAAAAAGCCCTCGTACTTATATTTTTGGTATTATGAATATGATTATCCATGGAATAGATCATCCTCATGTTTCAAGGTCTAATACTTTATCTGATAATATTAGAAATGTATCAGAAAAAGAGAAATATGATGTAATTATGACAAATCCTCCTTATGGAGGTAAAGAGGGAGAAATGATTCTACAAAACTTCCCTATCAAAATTAAAAAAACAGAAGCATTATTCTTGCAGCATATAATGAGTTATTTAAAGCAAAATGGTAAAGCAGCTGTTATTATACCTGAAGGAGTATTATTTAGAGGGGGCAAAGAAGAAAGGATTAGAAAGAAAATTTTAGAAGAATTTAACTTGCATACAGTGGTTAGTTTACCAGCAGGCGTATTTTTACCTTATACTGCAGTAAAAACTAATATTCTATTTTTTGATAATACTCATCCAACTAAAGATGTATGGTTTTATGAATTACATCATGATGGGTATGAATTAAAGCCAACAAGACAAGCTGATCCTGCAAATAATGACATTCCAGACCTTTTAGAAAAGATTAAAAATAGAGAAGAAAGTGAACAGTCATGGTTAGTAGAAGTAGATGAAATAGCAGGAAATAACTATAATTTAACTGCTTCAAGATATAATCCTAATCCTGGAGATGGTGAAGAATTGGCTGATCCGGAGGAGTTATTAACGGAACTCTTATCTAAAGAGCAGATGATTACTGATGAGTTAAATAATGTCCTTGAGCAGTTAGAGAGTGGTGTTTATGATGAATAAAGAAAGTTTTCCTGAACATTGGAACTTGATTAAATTAGGAAATGAAGATTATTTTGAAAGATTAGGTGGAGGAACCCCAAGAAGATCTAACGAAGATTATTGGAATGGGGATATAAAGTGGTTAACTAATAATGAGGCAAAGGGCAACATTATAAATAAAGTTTCTGATACAAGTGAATATATTACTAAGAAAGGTTTGAATAATAGTTCAACTAAACTTATCCCTAAAAAAAGTGTTATATTAAGTTGTACAGCCTCCATAGGAAAAGTGGTAATTAATCAGACGGAAATGGCAACTAACCAACAATTCAACTCTTTTATATGTAATAAAGAAAAAATAATCCCTGAATTTTTAGCTTATTATTTTTTAACAATCAAATCTGAATTAGAAAAATTAGCTGGAAAAACTACTTTTTTGCATTTGACAGTTAAAAATTTAGAAAAAATAGAAGTCCCGATTCCTCCAATGAATGAGCAAAAAGAGATAATAGCAAAATTAGATGAATTATTTTCAAACTTAGAAGCAATGGATAAATTACAGCAAAGAGCAGATGAAATAGGAGAAAATATTATGAATGCTGCTATAGATAGTGTCATTGGTTTAACAAAATATCAAGATGATCATCCTAAAGAGTGGGAAAAAAAGAAATTAAACGATATTTCAAAAGAAATAATAACTGGAGGTACTCCAAAAAGAAGTAACAATAAATATTTTGGAGGAGATATAGTATGGTTGAGATTAGCAGATGTTCATGATAAAAAATATGTATATGAAAGTGAAGAATATTTAACTGAGGAAGGGTTAAATAAAAGTTCAGCTAAAATAATCCCTGAAAATAGTGTTATATTATCTACTAGAGCAACTATAGGAGAGGTAGTTATAGCAGGGAAAACAGTTACTACAAATCAAGGATTTAAATCATTTGTATGTGGAGAAAAATTAATTCCTGAATATTTGTATTATTATTTAATTGGAAGTATAGAACAAATAAAACGTCTAGGATCTCAAACGACGTATCCAGAAGTGAGTAAAACTGCAATCTCTAATTTTGAAATTTTAGTTCCTTCATTAAATGAACAAAAAAAGATAATAGATGAATTAAATGATTTAAGAAATTCAATTAATATGATAAAAGAGCAGCAAGAGGACCGGGACGTATTATTAGAAAAATTACCTCAGTCAATTCTCAAAAAAGCTTTTGCTGGTGAATTAGTGTAATTATTTATTCGATAAAAAATAAAAGGCTTTAGACCGATATACCGAATAAAATTATTTATATGTTAATTAGATATAAATTTTTAATATGATTAGCTAAATTAAATAAGGGGGAAAACTCATGTCTGAAAGAATAAGTATTTTGTGCAGTAAAATAGAAAATAGAGATTTAGTACTACCGGAATTTCAGAGAGAATTCACCTGGCGAAAAGATCAATCAAGAGATTTAATTGATTCGTTGTTAAAGGAATATCCAACCGGGTCTTTGTTGTTTTGGAAAACTAAAGAAGCTATAGCTTTAAAAAACATGCCTAAATATGAGCCGGAAGGATTAATTGAAGTTTTGTTAGATGGTCAACAACGACTAACTGTATTATATATGCTTTTAAGAGATGATATTCCGCCCTATTATTCCAATGAAGATATTGAGGACGGAAAAGATCCCAGAAATTTATATTATAATATTGAAAATCAGGATTTAAAGTATTATAAGCAGATAGAAATGGAAAATAATCCTTACTGGGTTAGAGTTTGTGATTGCTTTAAAACTAATAAAGTAAGTATTCCAGAAATTATAAACGAGATTGACCATGAAAATATAAATTTAGCAAATAAAATTTCTGATTTACATCAAAATCTTAATAAATTGACACAAATAAGGCAAGTTGAATACCCTATTATGTTTGTAGGAGAAGAAGCAAATTTAAACCATGCTTTAACAGTTTTTGATAGAGTAAATAGTAAAGGAACTCCATTATCTGAAGCAGATATAGCTTTAGCTCATCTCTGTAGTGCCTGGCCAAAAACTAGAAGAGTGTTTAAAGAAAAGCTCGAAAAGCTGAGCAAACAAGGATTTGATTTTGATTTAACTTTTTTAGCAAGAGCTATGAATGCAGTAATTAATGGTAGAGCAGAATATCATTTGTTACATAATTTGAAAGAAGAACAAATTGCAGCTGGGTGGAATATATTGGATGGCCTTCTTGATTATGTAGTTAATTTCCTTAGAGATAGAGCATATATTTATGGAACCAATGATTTAAACACCAATAATGTTCTAATACCACTATTAGGATATTTATCAAAGAATGAATTAAAATTTCAAAATGAAAGCGATAGGAAAAAATTATTATTTTGGATTTACGCTGCTTTATTTCAAAGACGTTATAGTGGGAGTGTAGATCAAAAACTGGCAAGAGATTTGAGTGCAATTGAAACAAATAATAGTGTAGATTCTCTTTTAGCTGTATTAAAAGAAGACGAAGGTGATCCAGTAGTGACACCTGAGAGCTTAGATACTCGTGGCGTTGGACATCCTTTATATAATATGTCATGTATAGTTATAAGAGCTAATGATGGAGTTGATTGGTCTAATGGATTAAAATTAGGGCGTCCATTTGGATCATCATATAGTATTCAACGCCACCATATTTTTCCTAAGTCATTATTAAGAGATGCAGGTTATGATTCTGGGAATAATTTAATTCATCAAAAAAGAGTTAATGAAATTGCAAATAGAGTGCCAATGACACAAAGTGGTAATCTTGATATATTTAATAAACCACCTGAACAATATCTTGAAGTTGTAGAAAATAATAATCCAGGGAATTTAAAGAAATTCATGATTCCAACAAACAGCAGTTTATGGAAAATAGATAATTATGAACAGTTTTTAGCTAAAAGAAGGAAATTAATTGCAAAAGAAATAAATAATTTTATGGAGGGTTTAATTAAAAATTCTAATAGTGAAAAAGAAAAAACAGAAGATAAATTAGAAAAATTAATTGAAAAAGGAGAATCTAATAAAATAGAGTTTAAATCTACTTTGAGATGGAATATTTATGCTGAAAGAATGGATAAAAATATTGAACACTCAGTATTAAAAACAATTGCAGCATTTTTAAATACTGACGGAGGAAGCTTGATTATAGGCATTGATGATGAAAAAAAAGCTTTGGGCTTAGAAATGGATAAATTTGAAAATCATGACGCTATGCTATTACATTTAATGAATATTGTTAAAGATCGAATTGGTGCAAAATTTACTAGGTTTTTTGACATAAATATTGAAAAATATAAAGGTAAAGAAGTATTATATCTTGATTGCAGACCTGGATTAGTGCCCGCATATGTAAAGCATAATAATCAAGAAAAATTTTATATTAGAACTGGCCCTTCTACTACTGAACTTTCAGTTAGTGAGATCCATGAATATATACAACAGAGATTTTATTAAATTAAAAAAATTTAAAGGAGTAATATATCATGGGAAGATATCCACAAAAATCTGATGGAAAAGGAAGTTTAAAATGCACTCAAAAAATAATAAATAATAATGATTCATTTCTTAATAATAAAATCAGAGGAAAGTTAGCACCTGATAAAACATTTGATATTAATTGGTTATCGCCCTTAGCAGAAGACGACTATGCTGAGTATCGAGATGATGCTTTTATAAAAAGGCTTGGTATAGATAAATTAGAAGTTTCATTAAATGAATTTTGGCCAAGAATGGGTCCGCAGTGGGATGCATTTGGCAAATCAAATAATGACATTATTTTTCTGGTTGAATCAAAAGCAAATATTCCTGAAATTATATCGTCTCCAACTGGAGCTGCAGCAGAAAAATCTATTGAAAAGATTAATAACTCATTAAAAGAAACAAAAAAATATATAAATGCTGTTAAAAAAGAGAACAATGTTGATTGGTCGGGTTACTTCTATCAATATACTAACAGAATTGCTCATTTATATTTTTTTAGAGTTCTAAATAATATTCCAGCCTATCTCATTAACATATATTTTATTAATGATAAGTCGGTAAATGGACCTAAGAGTAAAGAAGAGTGGGTTGGAGCTATAGAAGTTGTGAAAAATTACCTGGGTATTAAAAAGAATCACAAGTTAAGTGATTATATGATTGATTTATTTATAGATGTAGAAGAAATATAATTTTAAAAATTCATCTCTCTTTTTGGAAAATATAGTTTATAAATTGAAAGGAAAACATTTATTATTAGAGATAACATGTTAACATTTAGAGAGGCCAAAGAAATTGGTTATAATCTGTCGTAAGGAATTACTTTTGGTAAAATGAGACAGAGAGAGTTAGAAAAAAATGAAAAAGAGATGAGAAAACATGGAAACAATTAACTAAAAATATAAATTCAATTCTATAACTATATGTGATTTAATAAAAAATTATTATTTAATACAGGAGTGGGAATAATGGAGGGTAAAAAGAAAAAAAGAGAACCAGGAGAATATTCATTCCCTAAAGGTAGCCCTTATAAAAATGTATATTTTCCAGAAAGAAATTATTTTTTGAATGTAGTTGTTGATATAGTTCCTGAAGTATTTGAAGATATTTTGGATTGTGTGGTTCCAGAATTAAATAAAATATATGAGAAACAAAAAGGAGCTGGTGAATTTAAACCAATAAATTGGTCTGCTGTCAAAGAAGAATTTTTTATTGATTTAAAAGAAGCCATAATTAATTTAAAGAAAAAATATAATTTAATTGAAGCAGATAATTGCAAAGATGATTGGATATCGATATTAATTTTAGAAGAAGCTAATAAATTATTGACAACAGGAAAATATAAAGGTGAAAATGATGGAAGAAAATTGATTAGCAAAGAAGTTGAATATATTCCATTTGAAATAGATACTTCTTTTGAGGATCTTGCATCATATTTTTTTCAAAAGAATAAAGAGGAACTTAGTATTAATTTAGAAGAGGAATCATTATTTTGGAATCCTATTTTTAAGAGCAAAGAAGCTAAGAAAACAGAGATTATGGAGAAAATAGATAAAAAGATGGATTTAATATGTGATTATATGGAGAAAAATAATTTTGAGAAGATAGAACCCAGAAAAGATATGTATGAAAGATTAGTTTTATTTCAGGTAAAGAAAATGACCTATTCAAATGTTGCTGAAAATTTTGATTCTGATGGTGAAAAATTTATGAGTTCTGATAGTATACAAAAGGCAGTTAAAAGACTGAGTGAAAGGATTGGGCTTAAGAGACGCACTCAAATATAAAATTAAATAAAAATATTATTTAGACCTCCACTTATTATTGTAGTGGGGGTTTTTATTTGGCTAAAATAACTCGAATTTGAGAAAAAAATTCAATGTCGTTCCTAAATAATCTTATGTGTTTTATACTTAATTTAAGAAAAATGGACAAAAGACAAAAAGGGGGTGACATTGATGGAAAATAACTTGAAGAGATTAAGAAAACAAAAAGGTTTTTCGCAGTTGGAACTGAGTTATGAAACTAGAATTTCTCCACCGGATATATCTAAAATGGAGAGGAATAAAGTTTTTCCTCATCCAAAGTGGAGAGAAAAGTTGGCAGAGGCGTTGGAAGTTGAAGAAGAGAAAATTTTCCCGAAGATTGATGAATAAAAACTTGGAGCCGCCTTCGATAGAGGTAGCCCCAAAAGAAACTATTTCTTAAATTAATTATACCATTAGATGTACCCTATTCTACATTAGCAGAGATAGAAAATTCTAATTATAGCAACCCAAGATACGTAATAAGAAAGTTAGCAGATGTATTTAATGTTGATGAGGACCTACTATTAAGAGATTACAATAACTGCAGGGAAGAAAAAAGGAGAGATATTAATGTTAAAAGAAGTGGACAAAAAAAATGAGTCCACCTTTTACGAGAAGGTAGACTCTTTTCATATTAAACACTCCAAATTAATTTTAACAAAATTAAGAAGAAAAATCAATAGAACCAATACTAAGTGGGTTTTATTATGATGAATGTTATAGAAGAATATAAATGTCGTAAACATATTGAAACATTTCTAAAGACAGTATTTAAATATAAAGATCCTGAAGAATATTTCTTAATCTGGGTTCTAGAAACTAAAAAAAGCCATTGGTTTGATAATATTGACCAGGCTGTTAAATTTGTTATGAACTTAGACAAAAGTTATAATGTTTATTTTGGTGTAGGTTTAGCCCCTAAAAAACATATTAATAATCTTGAAAATAAAAATTACACTCGATGCAAACAAGAAAATATCAGTTCAATAGTTGGACTTTGGCTTGATATAGATGTTCAAGCCCCACATCGTGGTAAAGATAACCTTCCGGAAACTAAAGATGAAGCAAGAGAGCTTATTAAGAAATTTCCTTTAAAACCAACAATAATAACAGACAGTGGTCATGGTTATCAGATTTTTTATTTATTTAAAGAGCATTGGCAGTTTGAAGATGAAAAAGAACGAAAAGAAGCACAACAATTGTTAATACTTTGGAATAAAACGGCAGAAGTAATTGCTAAAAGAAAAGGTTGGACGGTTGACAGCGTTTTTAATTCAGACAGGCTGATGAGGTTACCTGGAACATATAATAATAAGGGTGATGATCCCTTACCAGTTAAAATTGTGGAAATGAATGAAGATTTAAGGTATTCTCCGGACGATTTCGAGCAATTTTTAATTGATCCTGAAGAACATAATATTAAATTTAATTCTGGGTCTAAAGAAGAAACAATAGGAGAATTTAATCTGAAATTAAATTCGGAAGCGAGTCCACCAGAAGATAAGTTTAAAAGATTGATGAGAGATGATTATGCGAAAAAAACCTGGAACCACAATAGAGATAGTATTAAAGATAATTCTCCCTCTGGGTATGATTTATCTTTGGCTAATATAGCAGCTCGAAAGAATTGGGAGCCTCAGGAAATATGTGATCTATTGATTGCCTGTAGAAGAAACAATAAATGTGATTTAAAGTTAAGACATGATTATTATGATCGAACCATTAAAAAGGCTATTAAGTCAGTGAAAAAACATAAAATAAAAGATGATGAGAATGAAGAGTTCATTTATGAATCAGATGATTTCTTATCCCGACAGGTAGCCAAGGCGGTAACAAATTATGAAGAAAATCATAATAGAATTTGGGAATATGATGCCGAACAAGATGTTATGTATTGTTACAATGAGAAAAAAGGTGTTTGGCGTAAAGAAAATATAAAGTATCTGGAAAAATCGATTAGAGAGGTCTTATCTCTTATTAACCCCAAATGGGTTAAGATAAATCGAGTTCGAGAAGTGAAAGAAGAATTTAAAAACCTCCACATTGATTTCACTCACAGGGATAAATTCAATGTCGGAGTTAATCCAAATAAGAGCTTAATCAATATTCAAAATGGCATGTTAGATTGGAAAAATATGACTTTAAAAGAGCATGATAAGGAATATTACAGCCAATTTCAATTGCCAGTAGATTATAGAGAGGATTCAAGATGCCCTAAATGGAGAAAAACGTTAAAAGAATGGCTTCCGGATCAAAAAACAAGGCACTTCATACAGGAATTCATTGGACTTTGCTTGATACCTGATACCAAATATCACAAGGCAGTGATACTCCACGGCTCTGGGAGTAATGGGAAGAGTACGTTTCTAGAGGTTATTGCCAAATTGTTTGGAGAAGATAATCTTTCTAACATCCCTATGCATCGGCTTTCAAATCGCTTCGAAACAGCATATATTCAGGACAAGCTTGTAAACATATGCTCGGATATAGACCCAAAATATTTAAATGAAACAGGAGTATTGAAAACGATGATAGCTGGTGAATCTTTAAGAGGCGAGCATAAGTTTGGAGCCTCATTTGACTTCACACCTGTTATTAGATTACTTTTTTCTGCCAATGAAATCCCAAAAGCAAGAGATAAGACAGAAGGATGGTATCGGAGGTTAGAAATTGTAAATTTTTTACAGCGTTTTTCCAAAGATGATCCAGGATTTGATCCTTACCTAAAAGAGAAACTTTATAATGAAATTCCGGGAATCTTTTTATGGGCCCTGAAAGGTTTAAAGAGATTAGAAAGACAAGGATGCTTTACTCGTTCTGATCCGATGAAACAGGCAATGGCTGATTATATGAATGAAAATGATTCAGTAAAAGCCTTCGTTAGAGATCGAACCATTATTGGTCCGAGCGAACAAGTTTATGGCAAGATTTTCTATGAGGAATACAAGGCATTTTGCAGTGAAAATGGTATTAAAAATCATGTTACTCGTAGGAAATTCACAACAAGTCTTAAAAAAGAAGGAATAAAGGTTGGTCATCGTAGTTGGAAGGGAAGTAATTCACGATTCTATATTGGTATAGACTTAAATCAGGAAGTTAAAGAAAGATATGATTCGAGATACGATCTATAACGCTTTAGAAATCACATCGTTATCGCTGTAATCGTTGTTATATCAGTTCTAACAGGTTTTTATTAACGATGTTAACACACAACATAAACCCATACAAATATTTTTAGTAACTGTTAATTAATATAACAAGAATAATTAAAATATATTATAAGATTATTTTTACCGTTAACATCGTTAGTAATTCCTATCATTAGTTGATGTGAAGGCAATTAAAGGAGGAACGCTTTGAAAAATAATAGTACTATTTTATTTAGTGAAGTCGATAAAAATCTAGAAAGGATGATAAATATGAAACTGAAAAAAGAAGAATTACAAAGGTGTACTGATGTTGCAGAAGAAATTTTTAATAAGATAATAGAAGAAACTAACCTATCGGAATTAGCAAATGATTATAAAGAAACTCATCCCTATAATTCAACATGTTGTTTTGTGGATATAGAATATGAAGTTAATGATGAGCTATTTTACCATCGATATAATTTAGATCAAATTAGTAAGAATAAGAAATACTATCAATGTGGAGATTGTAATTCTAAAAGGACAATAATTGATTTTTGCAGAAACTTCTTTGATTTATCTATGGTTGATTCAATAAAATTTATCGATGATTATTTTCAATTAGATTTATGCTTGAAAGAGTTAGAGGATCCAGATAATAGGACAATAATATTGAATGGCATCCGAAGTATGAATAAAGAATATGTTGCCAATCAATGTCCAGATATTTTTAGCAAGAATCAAAATGAATTAGATGCTTTTTATGATGAAAGTCCATTTGAAAATAATAAATTAGGAGGAATAAAAAAATGAATAAAACAAAGTATACTAATTGCACAAAAATAGGTCGGAAAATTTTCAACAATATAATAGATAATGTTGACATAAAGGGAGTCATAAATGAATGTATAGGTAAATATCCTGATAGAGTGGCTTGCTGCTTTATCAGAGTAGGTGGAGACGATTATTTGACTCGTTATCGCCCCATGAAAATAGACACTAAAAGAAACACATTTCAATGTGGCCTTTGTAGAAAGGAATGGACTATAATTGATTGGTGTAGTCGATTTATGGATTTATCTATAGCTGATACAGTAAAGTTTATTGATAAATCGTGCGATGGCTTAGATTTATTTGATATTGATAGTCTAGATGACTCTGATAAATATGAGGTTATCTTTGCTATTCGAGAAATGAATGAGTCGTATATTGAAGAAGAAGGTTCAAATATAAGAATAAACTAATTTTTGTAAAAAGTTAAAAAAGAAGAAACCATTAAAATTATCTTCTTTAATGTATAATCAACCCCTGGACCATTACTGGAACAGGGGTTGAACTATGTTTGCTTGGCATGGATATTTGCTAATAAGTGAAAGTCTGATGTGGGGGTTAATAGTGCCAACCACTAGCTGAGACAAAGGTGTCCATCGTGAAATGGAATCTGAAAGAAGTTGGAGGCAAAACTTCGGTCTGAGGAATACGAACTATATAAAAGGTATATTTCTGTAGGTGAGTTTGCATAATAAAATAAAGCCCAAAACTATTCAAGACAGGAAGTGTAAATACAGCAGATAGATGAAGTGAAAGTAAATATTCTTAACCAAGGAAGGTAACTACAAACTACAGGTGGTAAAATATTATTTAACATTCACACTTGACATTAATAAGCCTAAAGTGTGGAAATATGCTAACACAAGAAAAAGCTACTGGAGAATATCCAATAGCCCAATACTTAAAAGAATCTTTAATAGCCGGCTATTAAAGAAGCTGGGATACTTTAGTTTTACAGAAAGATATGCACAAGTAATTAATTCTTAATGAACCACCCAGTACCGAACGGTACGCTGTGGTGGTGTGAGAGGACGGGGAATAAATTAATTATTTCCCTCCTACTCGATTATGATGAAAGAAAAAACCAAAATCAGGTATAAGTATAGTGAAGGCCAAGCTGGATGTTAAATTATATTTTTCGAAAAGGATGTGGTTTATGAAGAAGAAACTGGAAAAATTTATAAAGGAGTTAACCAAAACTATTGATAATGATGATCTTGAATCAATCAAGACTAAGTCTGAATGTTGGCAGAGCAAAAACAAAGATAAAGAGTTACTATCCAATCTATTATTTTATTTCAAGTTTTTCTATAACACAATCGTAGATTTTTTAAACAACAAAAAAAATATCCCTTGGAAGGCTGCAGCCATTAGTGCTGCAGTTTTGCTATATGTAATTAACCCTCAAGATTTAATACCTGATTATATTACTTTTGCTGGCTATGCTGATGATATGTTGGTCATTTCGCTCTTTTATCCAGTTGTCAAGGACTATAAAACATAATAAAATTTGAAGCTGCTAGAGATTAAACATTAACCTTTAGCAGCTCTCTTTATTTTGAAAGGAGAATTTAAAATGTGTAGAGTATCAGAAAAAGGAAGAAGTTTTGGCTTTCATTTATTTGGTGGTGACCTGGATTTTCCGGAAAGATACACTCTTTCCATTCCCAATAAGATAATTAATTATTTTGACACTCTCGAAACTGATGAAGAAGATATTGAAAACATCTTATGGAAGCTAGGAGATACAGCAATTGCGGCTAAAGATAAATTTGCTATTTACAATAGGTCCTCAAATGATTTCCTGTTATTTAACATAAACTTAAATGATGCTTATGATGGGTTTTATATCAGTCTCTCAAGCTGTTTTAAAAAGAATAGTCTTGGTCGACTAAATAAAAAATACCCAGTTATAACAATCAACTAAAAGGAGAGTGGATAAAATGATTGACGGCAAAGAAATAGCAAAGCTAGTTAGAAAGAAAAATAATGTAATAATTGAGAAGTTCGAGGATGGGTCATATAACGTTACTGATACCTACATCATGGTAAAACTCTGTGAAGATGAATTTGGCAAGTTCTTTGCTAAATACAACAGCTACAAGTCTACTGCAGATATACCTTTCAACTTCGAAGGAACCATCTCTTCAGCTGGTGGTAATGTTTTTGGAGAAAATAAGCTTAACACTAAAACAGTTACCAGCCAGATTGGTAATGCTAAGTATGAAGCAGTAATTACTGACTTTTATAAGAAAAATGATTCAGGTGATGAGGTTCGACTCTTTAAGGTTGGTAATGAAATTGGAATGTTCAACCGGGATTATGAATTCCTGCTTGATTATGGAGTAAAATACAAGGCCAAAGATAACAAGAATCCTATCTTCATCTTAGATAATCAGGATCAAGTTAAGGCTGTAATTATGCCTGTGCTTGATAAAGGAGAAAAACCGATTAAGGAGATGCTCAAGGACTTGACTAAGGATAACTACCTAAAGACTAAATCAGCGTAGGAGGGGTTAAGTAAATGTATTTAAAGAAGTGTCCGGAGTGCAAAGGTAAAAGCTACAGTTCAGGTAAAAAGAATTGGATCTGCCCCTACTGTGGTGAAGATTTAAATGATGTTGAAGCCGAGATAGCTGAAAATTAAGGAGGCGTTTATGGAAGCAATTAAATTAAAAGCAGAGGTAGAAAATCAGAAAAAAGAAGAAGACTATTTTGTAATTGATAATGACCAAAAAGCCAACTGGGCCTTGAGGAAAATCAGACATCTAAAAAAGAAAAAGAGCAAAAATGAAGAATTTGCTGAAACAGAGATTGAAGCTATTCAAAAAGAAATAGATGAGGTTAATAGCTGGCTGGAATCTGAAAACAGCAGCTTAAATAATGACATTGATTATTTAGAGATGAAGCTAAAATACTATGCCCTGGATTTAAAAGATGATGATCCGGAGCTTAAGACTCATAAACTACCCTTCGGTCAGCTGCAGTTTAGAAAGCAGAGAAAGAAATGGGAATATGACGATGATAAACTCTTAGAATTTGCAGAAAAGAATTTAAAAGATGCTGTTAAGGTTAAAAAGAGAGTTGATAAGAGGAAGCTGAAGCAAAAAATAAAAGTAGTAGGTGATAAAGCAGTAGTTGCTGATACTGGTGAAGTTATTGAAGGAATCAAAGTCATAGAAAGAGGTGAAAAGTTTAAAGTTAAGACTGATGTTTAGATTATCAATTATAAAAGAAATTTGAATAAAAATATTCAAAGCTCAGTCTTAACCGGCTGGGCTTTTTTAGGAGGTAATTAGATGAGAAAAAATAAAACTAAAAAATTATTAGAGCAGCTGAATAACAGGATTGATTCAGTTAGAGAGTCAGAGGAGTTTAAAAGCATGCTCCAGTTTTTAGGTAAGTTCCATAACTACAGCTATCAGAATTCTATTCTAATTCAGATGCAGAAACCTGATGCAAGTTACGTGGCCGGATATAAACAGTGGCAGAAGAAGTTTAACCGTCATGTCAAAAAAGGTGAAAAAGCTATCTCTATTCTAGCGCCTTTCACCTACAAAAAGAAAGTTACTGCAGAGAAAAAAGTTAGTGGTCAGCTGAAAGAAGTCGAAAAAGAAGTTAAGAGAATGTATTTTAGGCCGGTCAATGTATTTGATTTCAGCCAGACCGAAGGTGATCCACTGCCTAATCTAGATATATCAGTTGCTGATGATTGCAGCAGACTATATAAGCCACTTACTCAATATACTGAATTCAAGGATATAATCCTGAAGCTAAAGTTGCTGCCAGAAGCTCTCAAAGGCTATTCTAGAGGTGGAGAAATTGTACTCAATAAAATACTAAACCAGACTGAAAGATCCGGAGTGTTAGTCCATGAATTAGGACATGAACTGCTTCATCAAGATGATGAATCTGAACTGAGTAAAGAGATTAAAGAAATGGAAGCTGAAGCTGCTGCTTTTGTGGTAATGGATCACTACGGTGTGGATATTAAATCTGATAAGTACTTAGCTTTATATAAAGAATCCTATGACCTAAAGCAGAGCTTAAAAAGAATCGATAATTTAGCGTCAGAGATTATTAATTACTGTGATGATTATCTAATTAAGAACAATGAAGTCGATAAAAAATTGAAGGAGGTTATTTAAATGGGGGCTCAAAATAAAGTTGTTGATATTGAAAGCAGAAATAAGGAACTGATCAGCTTCACTCAAAAAGAAGTGGAAACTATAAAAAGAACAGTGGCCAGTGATGCTAATACAGATGAACTTAGAATGTTTCTGCACATAGCTAAAACTTATGGACTGGATCCGTTTAATAAAGAGATATTCTTCTGGAAGATAAAAGGGAAGCCGACAATTATGACTTCCAGAGATGGATATCTAAAAATAGCTGATAGACATGAAGAATACAATGGTCTGGTGTCAGATGTGGTTAGAGAAAATGATAAATTCAGAAGAAAAGCTCAGGGTATAGATCATGAATACGGTACCAATCGTGGTGATATTATTGGAGCCTATGCCTTAGTTTACAGAAAGGGTAGGGAGTATCCGGTATATGTCTTTGCTCCCTTTCAGGAGTATTTTGCCGGCACCAGGGTCTGGACACAGTATCCGTCAGCTATGATATTGAAGGTGGCTGAATCAATGGCTTTAAAGAGAGCTTTTACTGTTTCCGGGCTGGTAACTGCCGAAGAAATGGATGTACAGCGATTAAATGAAAAAGATAAGAAAAATCCCAGAAGGCCTTATTCTAAGAAAAAGAATAAGTCAGATGATAAGAAAGATGATCCAATAGAAATAGAAGCTGAATTATCCGAGAGAGAAAAGGAGATTAAAGAGATAGTGGGTGACAATAAGAATTTAAGGAAAGATCTATTTACCTACTTAAGAGATGTAAAAGAAAAAGAAGGCCTGGATAAAGATAAGCACATTTCAATAGATGATTTAAGTAATAGCCAGTTTAAACAGCTTAAAAATATTTTAAATACCTTCAAAAAGATGGCCTAAAAGAAAGGGTTGATTAGAGGTGCCTAAATTCAAAGTTAGCTGCAGCTGGAGCGAATATCATAGTGGTGAATTAATAGTTGATGCAGCAGATGAAGAGGAAGCAGTTGAACTGCTGCAGACAGATCAGAGTAGATTATTAGAATTGTTGATTGATAAATATGCTAATGAAACTTTTGAGAGTTTAAGTGATATTGAGGTGATTCCGGGAGCAGTTGACACTGACAGTGAACTAGATTTAGTTATTGATGCTGGAGAAATAGAAGTTTGTGAAAGCTAATGAGGTGATAAAAATGCCGATTAACGGATTACCCAGTGACCAATGGAGGGTTAAAAGAGATTTAGGACCATATAGTAAGCCGATGGATGAACTGGAATTACTGGAGGAACAGAGATTAATTCAACTAAAAAGATTAAAAAACAAAGATAAAGGAGCGGATAAAAATGGTTAATATACAGAAGTTTTCATTAAGAGTAGTTAAAGAAAATGGTGGCAGATATGATATTGACAAGACTATCAATAACCCGATAGCAGCAAGGAACTTATTTATTGAAGTAGCAGAATTGGATAAAAGAAGTGAAGAAGTCTTTGTGATGGCGACTATAGATGTGAGAAATAAGGTGACTGGTTTATTTGAGGTTTCAACCGGGACCTTAAATTCAAGCCTTGTTACACCCAGAGAGGTATTTAAAAGAGCAATTCTGCAGAATGCAGCAGGTATAGTCTTAGGACATAACCATCCCAGTGGTAATATAGATGCCAGCAGTGATGATATTAATATTACGAAAAAGCTCGTTAAGTCAGGTAAGATACTGGGGGTTAATGTAGTAGATCATATTATAATTGGCAATGAAGGTAATTACAGCAGTATGAAAGAAGAAAATCATATTTAGAGAGACGGTGAATAGATGTTAAAAATTGATAGTATTGAATTTGATGATGAAAAGATGGATAACGACAGATTAAATAATTATATTAGGAAGCCAGAAGATGCTGTAGAGATATTTGTTGATGTTCTTAAGATGGATGCTCAGGAAGAAGTGGTTGGAATGATAGCCTTAAATAGATATGACAGATTAATTGGAGCAGTAGAATTGATGAGGGGAGATAATGCTTTTCAAAAGATTGGTACTGATGATTTATTTTATAAGGCTTTAAGACTGGAAGCTCATTCTATTATATTAGGATATAATAAAGCTGATGGATTGAAAGTAAGCAGTGATGAGTATGAATTCAATAAATTTCTGGTACAGGAAGCAGAAAAGTTTAGAATTGAAGTCTATGATAATCTGATAATTTCAGGTAGAGATTATATCAGAATTAGCTGAGTTTATATTTAAGAGGCTGTCATTAAATTGATAGCTTCCTTTTTGCTATTATTTGTTAGAAATGATTGTTTATGCTATAATAGAAGCAGAAAATAATTTAAATTCTTAAATTCTGAGGCAAAATTATTTGCTTTGAAAATCATGAACCTTGATAATGGTTAATATATCAATTTGGTCAAGATAGTCAAAGTCGCGGCATTTGCTTAAAATCAGTCGTTTTTAGTAGTGTTTTTATCTGAAAATTATGATCTTCTTTTCTAAGTAAATTGCTGTAGATACTGTTATAATAGCAGAAATTAAGTCTGACGGGTCTAAAGTATAAGTCCACTACAACAAGGATTGAAACAATATCCCTTACCCTGTCCCTTTAAATTTTTATTATGTCTAAAGTATAAGTCCACTACAACAAGGATTGAAACAACTTCATAGGAACTCCCAATACCTCTACTTCAAAGTCTAAAGTATAAGTCCACTACAACAAGGATTGAAAACGGGTGATGGTGCATCTGGAACTCATGAACTCATTATAGTAATGGTAGGATTGCATACGCTACAAAAGCGGATAAAGGAACTTACGCTCATGAGATCGCACATGAACTACATGATAGAAATATGGATGTTCAAGCGATTGGTATCGAATTCTTTGAAAGGCGAACTATCAAAGAGAATTTGTAAATCCTCTTTGTAGATGGAAAAGGTAAAGAAGTTTGGGAAAAACCCGACGGTTTCGTTAGGAAAAATGGGTTCGCGTTTATGGTTGTGAAGGTATAGACGAAATGGGTATAGAAACATTAAGTTTTGGTAGTGAATATATGTATGCTCACGGAAAATCACTTGTTCAGACGATTTTGATCATTTTAATACAATATTAATTATTATGAGCGGTTGACCAATAGTTCCATAAATGTAATCAGGAGGAAACATTATGATTAAAGGTATTTTCTTAATAGATGATGTTGAATTTACTATCACTTATGAAAATGGTGCTACAATTATCGGTTGTGATGACGAGCCTTCATTAAGATATCTTGAAGATTTAGAATACGAGTTAGATGATTGGTTAAAAAGAGAAATCGTTACTGTAACGATGCACTCTTCTGAAAGATTGTTTACTTGGGCTCTTCGAAAAATTGATGATGTTTACATCACTTATTTCGATGTAGATTATAACGATTTACCAGCCGAGGAAATCGCTTATACGAGTACTTCGGATACTGATGAAGATATACGTATACACGATTAACTATAAAGGTCTAAAGTTTAAGTCCACTAAAACCAAAATTGAAATCATTACTCCTTTGAGTTAACCAAACTATAATTTCACCCAAATATCCATTATAATAAGGATAATCACTACTAGTTGCTATAAAGCAGCTATTTTTTTATTTTTTTAAAAAAATAATCCTCCCTTGCCAGAGAGTTGTCAAAGTAAGGTTATATCATATTAGCTGTACTAAGAATAAATTAAAACTTATTTAACAGGAGGCTAATATGATTACAAAAAAATCGATTACTGATCTAAATAAATCACTGGATAGTTTAGATGAGATTTTAAGTTTGAAAGATGAGATAAAGCTTTTTTCTCTAGGTTTAAAGTATGATATTATTATCTATAATGATGTAATTGGATCAACTTTTTACAGTCATCATGGTAAAGGGTCAGTTGTAAATATTGATATAAAATATGGAAGAACCAGAAAACCAGAATATAGAATCATAGTGGCTTATCCTGATGGTGAAAAAATTTATCAATTCAACCCTGACGAGTTTCAAAATGACAGATTTAGTAAGATTAAAATTAACAAATTTACTTTGAAAAGAATTAAAACAGCTCTTGTAAAACTACAAAATAAAAAGTTCTTATCTATCCTGAAAGATTTAAATTTCCAGTCCAAAGGTAAAGATGCTAATTTAGTATATGATTGTCATAGGAAGTTAAACTCTCTTAATCCAGATCATTTTATAAATAAAGATAAAAGTATTGATACCTATTATGCTTATCTTTTTGATTATTATTCAAGATATGGAATAGACAATGCTGCTCCTTCATCTCAGGATCTAAGAAACAGAAAAAAGATTTTAGATTTTAAAAAGGGGAAGAAAGATTCAGATGTTGTTAATAAGATCAGTAAACTGTTGAATACTTATTTTACTGCAGATGATTTAAAAGATATTATCCTGCTCCCAATACCAACTTCTACAAATTATAAAGATAGAATTAGGTTTAAAGATTTTGTAAAAGATGTTTCTGATAGGACTGGAATAGTAAACGGATATGATTTAATTAAAAGTACAGTTGATAGACCAGCAACTCATGACAGATTTAATGGCAGCAAGTATTTTTCAGCAGCTGATTTAAAGCTTTCAAATTATTTAATAGGAAGAAATGTTGTTTTATTTGATGATATAATTACAACAGGCAATCAGTTTAGACAGATCACCAATAAAGTTAATAGTTTTGGAGCAGATGTTTTAATGGGAATATTTTTAGGCCAGACAGTAAAGGTGGGTAAATAATGCGATACAGTATCGAAGATTATTTTACACTTTCATTATTAGCAGCAGAATATGATGATTATCGCAGATACAGCAAACCATTAATTAAGCTTCATCTTTTGACAAAGGTTTTTAAGACTTCAATAGGCCAGGAATTAAATGTCTTTGAAATTAATAAAGAAAAAACATCAAATTTAATAGAAGACTCCTTTGATAAAAGTAGCAGGTACTATGAAAATAGAGTTAATAATGCTAAGAATATTTTATTAGATAAAGATTTGCTAATGAGACTTAGAAGAAAAGCTATGTCTGAGATTGAATTAGCAGAAGAAAATAATATTTTATATTATACTTTTGAAGATAAAAAATATCCAAAAAGGTTAAAAGAAATTGAATTAAGTCCTGTAATGATATTTTTTAAAGGCAATTTTCCTAAAGATGAAGAACTCAAAAATTCATATGCAGTTATTGGATCAAGAGATATAGATGAAATTGGCAAGAAAATAGCGCATTCGTTTGGGAAAATATTAAGTGAAAATAATTATTGGAATATAAGTGGTTTAGCAGAGGGAGCAGATACTTATGGACATTTAGGTTCCTTGAGTGCTAATAATTTAACAGGAGCAGTTTTAGCTCATGGCCTAGCAGAATCAATATATCCTCCCAGTAATAATAAATTAGCAGGCAGGATATTAGATTCAGGTGGCTTTTTAATGTCTGAGTTGCCTCCATCTATAAAAAACGCTGCACATTTTTTTACTAGAAGAGATAGATTGCAGAGTGGTTTAACAAATGGGGTTTTAGTTGTTGAAACTGGTAAAACTGGTGGAACTCTTCATACTGTCAATTATGCTCTAAAACAAGATAAATTTGTGGGTGTTTGGCAGCCGGATCAAATTAATAAAGCTAATGAGTATATTCTAGGGAATTTAATGTTGTTAGGTTTAATAGAACCCAGTAAAAACTTTAAGATAAAGTCAAAAAGTAAGCTTAGTAAAATAACAGCAGTAAAGTGTGAGGAAGATATTGAAAGTTTGTTTGAAAAAGAAAGTAGAGAGAATCAAATGAAACTTTTTTAATATCTTAAAACAATAAAAACAAATCTTTTAATTGTATAGCAAAAAATGTATAATATACATAAGCGGTACTGGCAGAATCAACAGGCACTACAGCAAGGATAATATTAAATTAGTGAGGAATAAAAATATGAATTTAAAAGATTTTATAATTAATGCTTTATCATCTAAAAAGCCATCATTATATTTTAAAAATAATGAAGATGTAGGAAAAGAAATATTTCCAGAATTATATAAATTAAAGGCTGTTCCAGAAAGTGAAGATTATCATTACCATGATAATACTTTTGATCATGTAATGATGGTAGTAGATGAGGTTGCAAAAAAAACTAATAAATTAAATATTAGATATGCTGCTTTGATGCATGATATAGGTAAAGTAGAAACCAAGGAAGAAATTTTACCTCATCATTATGAACATGAGAAAAAAGGAGTAGATAAACTTTATAAAATAGCATCAGATAAGTTATCAGACCAGTCCATCGATTCAGCAGCAGTTGTGATTAGGTATCATATGATGATTAAAAACTGGAATGAGCTAAGGCCAGGAACTATTGTAGATATGTTCAATGCTATTTATGATAGCCCATTATCAATGGAAGAATTTCTGATTATCATTAGAGCTGATAATTTAAAGAAAAAGAATCAGGAAAAGAATATTCCGCATGAGGAGATATCTAGAATTTATAATGATTATGTGAAAGAAATAAAGCAAAAGAATATTGAAGATAGAAATAAGCAGAGTTTATTTATAGCAAATAAAAAATAAAGGATTTATTCGTTTTACATTTAATTATATATGTAAGAAATACTTTTATTCTGAGGCAAAATTATTTGGCTTCAGAAACCTGAATCTTGAAAATAATTGATATAACAGCTTGGTCAAGATAGTCAAATTTGCGGCATTTGCTTAAAAACTGCTATTTTTAGCTTTGATTTGAGCAGAAAATAGTAATCTTCTGTTCTAAAAAAAGTGCTGTGAAGGCTGTTATAATAGTGAAAACAAGGTCTGACGGGTCTAAATACTGAGTCCACTAAAACAAGGATTGAAACAACTTATCCCCAACTTCTAATTCATCTGGCTTTTTAGTCTAAATACTGAGTCCACTAAAACAAGGATTGAAACATCTATCTCGCAACTGTTGCAACTTTTCAACTAACGTCTAAATACTGAGTCCACTAAAACAAGGATTGAAACATATAACCTTGAAGCTTCTCCTTCTCAAATTCATTGTCTAAATACTGAGTCCACTAAAACAAGGATTGAAACGCAGGGTTTTTGTGACCTCACCCTTGATGTCTGCAGTCTAAATACTGAGTCCACTAAAACAAGGATTGAAACATGCTAATATAAGGATAATTTTCTTCTAAATAATCGTCTAAATACTGAGTCCACTAAAACAAGGATTGAAACTCAGCTCCTTTTTTATCTAATATATAAAGTTATATGGTCTAAATACTGAGTCCACTAAAACAAGGATTGAAACGTTGAAGCGTTGCCTGATATGTCCTGGCGGCGCTTTAGTCTAAATACTGAGTCCACTAAAACAAGGATTGAAACCCTTTTACAGTTTCGTTTCCTGGTTTCATTCTAAAATGTCTAAATACTGAGTCCACTAAAACAAGGATTGAAACTCATAAGCACCAGTTTTCTGATCTCCTTCAGCTTCGTCTAAATGATTAGTCCATTAAAACAAGGATTGAAACCCTTTTACAGTTTCGTTTCCTGGTTTCATTCTAAAATGTCTAAATACTGAGTCCATTAAAACAAGGATTGAAACACTATCGATCTAAAATATTCTGCCCTAACAAATATGTCTAAATGATTAGTCCATTAAAACAAGGATTGAAACGGCGAGGGTGTTGGAAGTTGCAATAATTATGAAGAAAAGTCTAAATACTAAGTCCACTAAAACAAGGATACTAACTACTAGTTGCAATAAATGCAGCTAGTTTTTTATTTTTCACCAAAAATTTAACTACCTTTGCCAGGGAGTTGTCAAAGTGAAGAGATATCATATTATTATAAGAAATTAACTAGATAGCAGGTTGATTTGATCAAAATACCTTTGTTATAAAAACTTGGAGGTGCAATCATTAATAATATTTTAAGGCTTTTAGACAGTTTAGAGGTTTTTCTAATGTCAAAAGTTCCATCAATTAGTTTTTTCTTAGGATTAATGGCGGGAATTTTATCAATGGTAGTTTATATAAACTATTCTTTAGCTACTTCTGTCATAACTTTAATTTTAAGTTTTTTGATTTTTGAGCTTTACAAAAGATTTTTTGCTGGAGAGCCTGATTTTGTGATGCATTTTGATAAAGATGATATTCAAGACGGTGATGATTTTTCAGAGATGATTACTAAAATATTTGAAGAGGCAGAAAAGAGAGAAGATGATTAAATAAGGGAGGTATCTTGATGATTAAAAGGTGCGAGGCATGTAACTACTATGAGAAGGTTGTTGGCAACCATATTGATGGAGCATTTGAGTGTAAAAACGAAGAGGTGGATAATGAATTTTTAAATGAATATGGTGAATCTACCGTTGTAATGGCCTATATGTGTGGACATTTTGACCTATTAGATGATATAAGAAAAATTCTTAAAGATCCAGATCAATCTGTTGAAGATATTGATATCCAGACCATAATTGGAGAAAAAATAACGTTTAGGGTGGCCACAAAAGAAGAGCTTGAACAGACCAGACAGATGCAGGATAATTCTCAAGCTGATTTTGATGATGGCATAGAGCCAGAAGGTTATCACTTTTAATTGTATAAGATAAGGGTTCGTACTATAAATTCAAGAAAAGAGATGGGCAAATTGTATATTCTTTATAAAAAAACATTGCCAATAAATAATATTTTGTATTCTTTTGAAAATATATTGAAAGAGTAAAGATTAAACTATCTATAAAATCTTTATAATAGAAAAAAATTCTAAGATGTTGAGGTTGCTGCACTTTAATTATTTAAGATTATTTAGGAGTAAATAAGAGCATAAAGGAGATAATGGATTCAATTTTGACTATTTTTAAGCAAATCAATTAAAAATATTATAAAAATAGAGAGGTTGCCGCAAATTGTAATTTCAGCCTTGTTACAACAATCTTTGAGAGGGGTACTGTCAAAATCAACACTTTATTACAATAAGGATTACAACTTTTAATATCCTACTAAACCTTTGTTTTTAAGTATTGTCTAAATACTGAGTCCACTACAACAAGGATTGCGACAGTTTCTTCTTTTTTATAGTTAATAATGCTATACTCGTCAAAATCAACAGTCCAATAAATAAGGATTGAAACATTTCACTATTCTCCACTTCCATAATCTTATATGCGTTTAATGACTAAATTCCCTACAACAAGGATTATATAGGCTATATTCAATAAAGTTAAGGTAGTTTAGATGTTAAAATTCATCTAAAATACTTTAACTTTTTTGCCATAGGGTTGTTAGTTTCAAATGATTTTTTGACTACAAAAAACCTTAAATATATTGAGAAAAGTATAATTAAGTCAATTATCGACAATCTTTTTGGGGGGGTAATAAAAGGTAAATTTCTACTTTTATTGAACTATATACTTAAGATGAAAATAAATTAATAAAGGGGGTAATTTGTATTTTTATGAATCGAGAAGAAATTTATATAGCTGGATTAATGAATGATATAGGTAAATTATTGAATTCTAAAAATGATAATTATGACTATGTAAATAAATTAAAATCAATATTAAAAAATAATCAGTTTTTTCAAAAATTCAATAATTCACTATTAAAAGAGATTTTTACAGTGAACAGCAGCCAACAAAATATGGTTGAATCAGTTTTTTTTGATAAAGGAGAAAAAAGTTTAAGTCAAAAAATTATTGATGCTGCAGATTTCTTGTCAACTAGTAATAAAGAAGATTTAAAGGATAAAGATTCATTACAACTAAGGTCTATTTTCACAGAGATCTTTAAAAAAGAGAATAATATTGATGAAGATTATTTTTATCCAACAAAAAAATTGGATTTAAATAATATTTTTCCGGTGAAGAAAGATAAGTTAGAAAGTGCTGATTTAGATAATTTGATAATAAATTTTTTAAATGAACTAAAAAATATTAATAGGGAAGAACAATTATATTTTTTACTAGAAAAATATTTCTGGAGTGTTCCCGCATCTAAATCACAGAGTAATTCTGACATTTCATTATTTGATCATTCTAAAACAAAAGCTGCCATTGCTATATCTTTATATGATCAATATAAAGCAGAAAAAATAACTGAATCTGAATTAGAAGACATTAGTAATTTTAAAAAAGATCAATTCATCTTATTAAATGGTGATTTATCTGGAATTCAAGATTTTATATTTAATATTCCATCTAAAAAAGCTTCAAAGAGTTTAAAAGGTAGGTCAATGTATTTGAATTTGCTATTGGATATAATAGTTAAATACATAGTAGAGGAATTGGATTTAAAGGAATCAAATATTTTATATAATGGTGGAGGTAATTTTTATATACTTGCACCTGAGTCAAAAAAAGAAGATCTAAACGGGCTAAAAACGGGGATTTCTAAAAAACTACTTGCTGCTCACCAGGGTGATTTATATTTAGCAGTTGATAGTATTTGCTTTGCACCACATGAGTTTGATAATTTCACTGAACTATGGGGGAAAGTAAAAATAAAAGTTGAATCAGTAAAGCACAGAAAATGGAATGAAGTTGGTTTAAAAGACAACTTTAATAAAATATTTGGTCCCTTAGATCAAGGAACCGCAGAAAATGACCACTGCCACATATGTGGAGTAAGTAATGATATAAGGAAATTGGATTTAGATAAGAGTATAAACGAAAATAACGAGAATCAGAAAATCTGCAGTTTATGTGAAAGTTTTATAGACTTAACTGATGATCTAAAAGATGCAAATTATTTAAGTATTAATAAGACCAACAATAATTCCAACATATATCAGAGCTACAATGATGTTTTATCATCTTTTGGTTATTATTTTTCTTTCTCAAGCACATTAACTGAGTTTGATAATATCTATAAATTAAATGACACTAATTTTATGACTGATAACTGTTCTGGGTTTAAATTTGGTGCCTATAATTTACCTCAGGAAGACCATCGACAAATAACCTTTGAAGAACTGGCAGAAAACAGTATTGAAAATGGTAATGGAGATAAAAAATTAGGTGTTTTAAAACTTGATGTTGATAATTTAGGCGCTATATTTACTAAGGGTTTAGAAAGCGACAGATCAATTGCTAGAGTGACCAGTTTAAGTAGGATGATGGGCTTATTTTATGAAGGTTATATAAATAGAATAATCACTGAAAACAACTGGGATGATAAGATTTATGTAGTCTTTTCAGGTGGTGATGATACATTTATAGTTGGTTCCTGGAATGTGATCTTAGATTTTGCAGAAAAGTTTTATAAAAAGTTTAGAGAATATACTTGTTACAATAAATATATTACTTTTTCAGCTGGGTTAGGAGTATTTAAACATAACTATCCAATTAATAGATCTGCCCATTTGACTGAAGACTATTTAGATGAAGCTAAAACAATTGATTTTAATAGAAATGATGATGTTGTTCCCATAAAAAATAAGATTAACTTTTTAGGAGAAACTTTCAATTGGGAAGAACTAAAAAGAATTAAATCTATTAAAGATTTATTATATGATTTAGTAATTAATAAAGGATATGGAAAAGGTATATTACGAAAGGTTCATAAGAGTACCTTAGGCTTTAAAAATATACTTGAAGATTCGACCAGAGGTATATATAGAAACATTAAATTGTGGAGATTATCATATTATTTAAGAGAAGTAAAAGAAAATGATGAAGAAGCAGCAGAAAAATTACTTAATGAATATGAGAGTATAGTTATTCATAACTTAACAGGTAAATCAGAGGATGAGATGATAAATAACATTATGATTATTCCAGCTGCCGTTAAGTGGACAGAAATGGCAACTCGTAATTTTAAGGAGGGTTAATTTTGAGTGATAAAGAAAGAGGAATGATTAAAAATTTTAATGATGGTCGAGGTTTCGGCTTTATAAGTAGAAAAAATGGTTCAGATGTTTTCTTTCATCAAAGTAATGTCATATCTAATAGTTTTAATGAAGGAGATAATGTAGAGTTTGAAATAACTCCTGGTGACAGAGGACCAAAAGCTACAAAAGTTAAAGTTGTTGCTGACCCAACAACTGAATTTTTAAAAGAACATGTATTGATTTTAGAAGAAACTGATTATGATGATTTTTGTGATACTACTTTAGAGTACGCTGAGAAGTTAAAGAATGGTGAATTAACAACTTCTCAAATAAGAAAAATATATTCAAGAATTATGAATGCTGATACACCTAGAGATTTAAAAATATTGAGGCCTCAATTTGCATATACAGCAGGCAGAAGTGATAAAGCTGGTGTAAAAGATTTAATGGAGCTATTAGACTTTTTAGTTAAAAAAATGGATGAAACAAGTCAAAAACAGCATGGAAATTTCCTGCAGTTTATGGAAGCAGTTGTAGCTTATAGAAAATATGTTGGTGGAGATAAATAATAATATAGAGGAGGAGTAATTAACCAATGCAATTATTAGCTAAATTTTTTATAAAAGGTAAAATTGAAACTTTGACTGGACTATCTATTGGGGGTTCAAATGATGATGTTATGATCGGTGGAATAGATAATAATGTTATCAAAACTTCAGAAGGAGTTCCATTTATTCCTGGGTCTTCACTTAAAGGGAAATTAAGAAGTCTTCTAGAAAAAACTGAAGGGAAAAATATTTGTAATTGTGGTAATTGTGACATATGTGCTATCTTTGGTACTGGAGCTGCCTCTAAAGATCCTCAAGTAGGACCAACAAGGCTATTTGCTAGAGATGCTTTGATGAATGATGAAACTAAAGAAATGATGGAAAATAAAACAGGTATTTTCAAGGAATTAGAGCTGACATATACAGAAGGCAAATGGGAAAATACTATTGACAGAAAAACTTCTAAAGCATCTAATCCGCGTCAGACAGAAAGAGTTCCAGCTTCAGCTAAATTTGATTTTGAACTAGTTTTTAATATTTTAGAAGAAGCAGATTATGATCGTCTTAAGGAATTGATAGTTAGTTTAAGAATGCTTGAAGATGATTATTTAGGTAGTAGTGGTTCTAGAGGCTATGGTAGAATTAAATTTGTTGATCTAAATATTGGTGTTAAAACTAAAAAAGAGTATGAAAGTGATAATGAAATAAAGGAGTTATTTAAAGGTCAGCTAGATGAGTTCAACTTTGAAGATCTCAAATCTGAAATCAAAGAAAAAGTAGGTTATTAACTATGGAAAAAGTTCTTAAATTTTATCTAGATAATAAATCCAAATTTCATATTGGGGATAATAAAGATGGATTAAAAGAAGTTTTTTCATCTGATCAGTTTTATTCAGCTATGATAAATAAACTAGCTATACTATATCCTGATAGATTAGAAGAATTGATTGAAAAATTTAATCAAAACAATAAATTATCTTCTATGTTTTATGGTTTAAGATTTGAAGAAAAAGATACTGAAGCTGCAGAAGAAATATTTTTTATATCAAAGCCATATGCACCTTTAATTACTAAAACAGAAGATATTCAAATAAGAAAGTTATTAAAAAAAGTTAAATATATTTCAACTGCAGCAATAAGTGAAATACTCTCTTCCTGGAATAAAGAGAATAAAGATTTTAATGTGAGGGATTTGGAATTTGAGACTATTTCAAATAAATTTCTGTTATTGAGCAAAGAATTAGCGGATAAAAATATTAATAGCTCAAAATTAAAAGACTTAAAATTTATAAAACATAATGATAGACCAAGAATTAGTATTGATCGATATACTAATAAGTCTGAACAGTTCTTTTATCAAAAAAATATTGAATTTCAATACCAGAAAACGGATAAATTTATTATAAAGCCATTTATTTATTCAATCATAAGTGGAAAACTGGATAATGAATTTATAGCTGCCGTTAGATTATTGGCTGATGAAGGTATTGGAGGAAAAAGATCTAGTGGCTTAGGAATATTTAAAAAGTTTGAGATTGATAATACCGATTCTTTAAATTTGAAATTAAACCAAACAGGAGATTATTATTTAAGTCTTGCTACACTTTTTCCTGATAAGAAAGAAACAGAAAGCATATTAAATTATGATTTAGAAAAAAGAAGTGGATATATATATTCTAACGGTGGAGTGCCAATGCGTAAGAAGTCTATTCGAGTAATAAAAGAAGGAGCAATTTTTGAAGATAAAATAGATGGTCGAATACTTAATTTAGCTCCTGAAGCTTATGATGAGCACCCTGTATATCTTTTTGGAAAAGCTTTAGCTATACCGTTTGGAGGGGATAAATAATGGAATTTGAAATAAAAACTTTAACTCCTGTCCATATTGGAAATGGAGAAACTTTGTCTCCTTATGGTGATTACATTAAAGATGAAGACTATATTTATATTATTGATTATACTAAATTAGAAAATCATTTGAGAGATAGTGATGAATCTGAAAAGATGATTGATGAGTTTGTTGAAATTATAAGCAAACAGGCTGCTGGAAATAAAAGTGATAGATATACAATTAAAAATTTCTTTGAAAATAATAAATTAAACTTTAAAGAATTTAGTAGTGCTCAAATAGAATTAGTTGGCAAAATTAATAATGAAGAAATTAGCCAAACTGTAAAAACAGGTAATAGGCCTATCATACCAGGAAGTACAATAAAAGGAGCAATAAGAACCGCTTTGTTGTATAATCATCTTGAAGAAGATGGCTATAAATTCCACAAGATGAAAAGAGGATATAATGGTGGAGAAATATTTGGAAAATATGGAGATGATCAAATGAAATATCTTCATGTTTCCGATAGTAATCCCTTAGATCCTGAATCTATGATAGTCCTTCACACAGATAGATGGAACTTAAAAAAGAAAAAGGCTACAATTCCACTAATGAAAGAGGCCATCTCTGTCAATCAGAAGATGAATATTAGAATCCAATCTAAAGCTACTGATCAAAATAGTTTAGATTCTAAGCTTAATTATCTGCTTGAAGGCAATGAGAATATAATCATTGATAAAGTAAATAGATTTACTAAAGCAAATCTTAAAAAAGAGATTGATGATTTAAAAGCTTATGATGGATCAAAACTAAGTAATATTATTAGCAAGTATACTGAAATCTATAATAAAATTGAAGAAAAAGAAGCTAATTCAATGATTTTAAGAGTAGGAGCTGGCAAAACTTACTTTGACAATACTATAGCAAATATCTTAGACGAAAAAGATTTGAATAAAGTAAGGAAAGAATTAGATTCCAATAATTACAGTCCTTTTCCTATAACTAGAACTGTAGTCACAAATAACTCCCAAATTTCTAATACATTAGGGTGGATTGAGTTAACAAAAGTTTGAAATTAAAAATAAATCTAAATATCTATAAGTAAAAGTCCATTAAAACAAGGATTTTAAGGAGGATTTAATTGAAGATACAAAAAGCAGAATTAGAATATAAGATAAATGACAAATTACCATTAAGTTATAGTCGCAAGTTAAGAGGGTTTTTTGCTAATAAATTTGAAAATGTTTTGTTTCATAATCATAAAGAAGATAATAATTTTAGGTACAAATATCCATTAATCCAGTACAAAATACTTAATGGTAATCCTTTTATTGTAGGAATAAATGAAGGTGCAATGTTAATAGTTAATAATTTTTTGGATATTAGTCGTTTAACATTAGATGATAAAGTTTATGAAGAACCAGAAGGTATAATAAGTATGAAAAATGATGAACTGAAAGTTACTTCTGATACTTTTAAATATAAATTTATTACACCTTGGCGTGGATTAAATGATAAAAATTTCAGGAAATATAAAAAACTAAAAAATAATAATCAAAAACAAGATGAGTTCTTAAGCAGTATTTTGATTGGAAATATCTTGAGTTTTGCTAAAGTTATAGATTGGTGGATAGAGGATGAAATAAAAATTGAAACAAATTTAGATGAAATACCAATTTACTATAAAGGTAATAAAATGTCGGGATTTAAAGGTAAATTCACAGCAAATATTAAGCTCCCTGATTTAATTGGTTTAGGAAAGTCTCCAAGTAGAGGATTTGGAACCATCAAAAAGACATAGTTATTCATTTAATAAAATATTATTTTATTACTAAGCCAGGTTAATTCCTGGCTTTTTTTAGTTTGCCTGGCATGAATATTTGCTAATCAGTGAAAGTCTGATGTGGGGGTTAATAGTGCCAACCACTAGCTGAAGACAAGGGTGTCCATCGTGAGGTGGAATCTGAAGGAAGTTGGAGGCAAAGCTTCGGTCTGAGGAATACGAACTGTATAAAAGGCATATTCCTGTGGGTGAGTTTGCTAAACAAAACAAAGCCCAAAACTATTCAAGACAGGAAGTGTAAATACAGCAGATAGATGAAGTGAAAGTAAATATTCTTAACCAGGGAAAGTTCTGATAGCATATTGTGGTGATGAAATTCTAAGCAATAAACTCTGCAGTAATGTAAGAGCTGAACTGTCAGAATGCAGCAGAAGTCATAGTAGATTGATGGATATATACATCAATTGAAGGATGAAACATTAGGAGGTTACTTAGATTTGAACAACTCGACGGAAACACATAGAAAGCAGACAACTTCATATGAAGGCTGCTCTCAGGAGAGAAGGCTGGAAGCTGGAAGTAATGAGAGAGTGCAGAGTGTTTCTGCGGCGTTGCCGAATATAAGAAACGGTGAAAAGGCAGACTCCAGTAATCTAATGGAGAAAATTCTAGCGGCTCCAAACCTGAATAGGGCATATAAAAGAGTCGTTAAGAACAAAGGCAGTCATGGAATTGATGGAATGAGTGTAGATGAACTTCTGCCTCACCTTGAAAGAAATGGCAGTCAGCTTCTGAGAGACGTACTGGAAGGTAACTACAAACCACAGGCAGTAAGAAGAGTAGAAATACCTAAGCCTGGTGGTGGAGTAAGACTACTTGGTATTCCAACAGTAACAGATAGAATGATACAGCAAGCAATCACACAACAACTGACACCAATATTTGACCCAGGATTTTCAGAATACAGCTATGGGTTCAGACCTGGAAGAAATGCACATCAGGCAGTAAATAAAGCTAAAGAATATATTAATGATGGTTATACATGGGTGGTTGATATCGACCTTGAAAAGTATTTTGATACTGTTCAACATGATAAACTGATGTCTTTAGTAGCCAGAAAAGTGCAAGATAAAAGGGTGCTGAAATTAATAAGAGCTTATCTTAACTCAGGAGTAATGATTGATGGTTTAATTAAGAGAACAGATGAAGGATGCCCCCAGGGCAGGCCTTTAAGTCCACTACTTAGTAACATCATGCTGGATGAACTGGATAAAGAACTGGAAAAACGCAATCATAAATTCTGTCGCTATGCTGACGATAGTCAGATCTATGTTAAAAGTAGAAAAGCGGCTAAAAGAGTTATGGAAAGTCTAACTGTATTTATTGAAAAGAAGCTGAAACTTAAAGTTAATACAACAAAAAGTGCAGTCGGCAGACCCTGGAGAAGAAAATTCTTAGGGTTCTCATTTTATCGGATGAATGGTGAAGCAAGGATAAGAATCCACCCGAAATCAATCAAGAAAATTAAAACAAAGATAAAAGCACTCACATCAAGAAGTAAAGCCTGGACAATGAAATATCGTTTTAAGAAATTGAAACAGACAATCACGGGCTGGGTCAGCTATTATAAAATAGCTGATATGAAAAGTAAGATGCAAGCTCTTGACCAGTGGACAAGACGAAGGATAAGAATGTGCTACTGGAAACGGTGGAAGAAAATCAAAACCCGCTTTAGAATGCTTAGGAAATTTGGCATTAAAGAAGCTAAAGCGTGGGAATATGCTAACACAAGAAAAGGCTACTGGAGAATATCCAATAGCCCTATACTTACAAGAACCTTTACCAATCAGTTATTAAAGAAATTTGGATACTTTAGTTTTACAGAAAGATATGCACAAGTAATTAAGTCTTAATGAACCGCCCAGTACCGAACGGTACGCTGTGGTGGTGTGAGAGGACGGGGAATAAATTAATTATTTCCCTCCTACTCGATTGCTTTGCCATAATGCTTTCGATCATCAATGTTATATTAGTGTTGTTATCCAGAATTTTGAGAGTAGATTAAAGATATTAGGAGAGAGGTGTTCTTATGTGTAATCTATATATCACAAAGAAAGACACTGAAATTTCTAAAAAGAGAAATACTCTTATGCTTAGAAGAGACAACAAAAAAATAACCGAATTGCCACTTTTAAAAATTGATCAGGTAGTTATTATTGGTAATGTTTCATTGACTGGATCAGCGGTTCAACTATTATTAAAAGAAGATATTTCAATTGTGTACTTAGATTATTATGGTAATTATAAAGGAAGGTTAGTAGCTAAAAACTCAAAAAATTCTATTTTTAGATTAAAACAATTTGAAGCCTATAAGAATAAAAATTTCAAGTTAAAACTTAGTAAAACCATAGTTCAATCAAAGTTAAAAAATATGAAAGTGCTTCTCCAAACTTCAAACAGAAAAGGGGAATTTTCAAAATCTCAAGAAGATAAAATTCAAAAACTAACTGCAATCATTAATAAAACAGATTTAGCAGGAAGTACTGCTGAACTTTTAGGTTATGAAGGTATTGGTAGTAAATATTACTTTAGTCAGTTTAATAAATTAATAAAGGATAATTTCCATTTTGATGGTAGAAATAGACGGCCACCAAAAGATCCAGTAAATGCTATGCTTAGTTTCGGCTACTCATTATTATTAAATGAGATAATTACAGCTCTTTATCTGACTGGATTTGATCCATATTTAGGATTTTTGCATTCAGTAGAATACTCAAAGCCAGCATTAGCATTAGATTTGATTGAAGAATTTCGACAACCAATAGTGGATAGGTTAGTTAAGAAGTTAATAAATATGGATATGATTGAGCAAGAAAATTTTGAAATTATATCAGAGAAGGTGTTATTTAATGAAGAAGGGAGAAATATATTTTTAAAGGCATATGAAGATAAAATTTTAAGTGAGATATCATATAATGAAACCAATTTGTCCTGGAGAAAAGTAATTAGAAAACAATCTCAATTATTAAAGAAGGCTATTTTAAATGATTCTGAATATAAAACGGTAGAGGTGAGATAAATGTATTTTATTGTCTGTTATGATATATCAAATGATAAAAGAAGGAGAAAAGTCGCTGGTATAATTAAAGATTATGGTGTAAGAGTGCAGTATAGTATATTTGAATGTGATTTATCAGATGAAAAGTATGATGAATTATATAATAGATTAATTGAAGTAGTTAAAGCAAATAAAGACAGCATCAACATATATTTTTTATGTGAAAGATGTTTGAAAAATAAAATTAGCTTAGGAAAAGAGAAAAGATTCAGCATTAGAAGCGACGTTATTATAATTTGATAATATTTACAATCAATGATAAAATATAAATAACATAATAAATATTGAATATATGTAGTTAATTATAATCTCGAAAAAAGAGCTTTAAAAACACTAAGGTTGCCGCATTTTGAGTATTTGAGAGTATTAAGGGGAAAATAGGAGAATAGATGAGATAATCAAAGTTTATTTTTCACTGTTTTCTAGTAAATTAATGCAAAATTTTATAAAAACAGAGGGGTTGCCGCAAATGGCAATTTGAAGCTTGTCACAACAGGCTTCGCAAGGGGTACCGTCAAAATTAACAGTCCATTACAACAAGGATTGCGACGACAACAATACTGCCTTCTAATGCGGAGGCAGTAAAGTCAAAATTAACAGTCCATTACAACAAGGATTGCGACCTAAGTCAAAAGCTATCACTGTTGTATTCATATTAAGTCAAAATTAACAGTCCATTACAACAAGGATTGCGACCCAGCCTGCTTCTCCTAAAGAACCTCCGTTTATTGTGTCAAAATTAACAGTCCATTACAACAAGGATTGCGACCGTTACCCAATCTATTCATGGCTTACCCCTCTCTTTGTCAAAATTAACAGTCCATTACAACAAGGATTGCGACTTAAATACTAATTTTTCACTTAAATTGCCCCTCTTTTTAGTCAAAATTAACAGTCCATTACAACAAGGATTGCGACCTTGTTCCTAGATCATCAGCTACTTGTTGCAGCGAAGTCAAAATTAACAGTCCATTACAACAAGGATTGCGACATGATTACCTTTTGCTTCGTTGTCAGTTTGTTCTTATGTCAAAATTAACAGTCCATTACAACAAGGATTGCGACGAGGTAGTGTCTCCTTATCTTCATTTCACCGTTCTCCAGTCAAAATTAACAGTCCATTACAACAAGGATTGCGACTTTACAGACCATGGTTGACGCACTTAGAGAACAAAAGTCAAAATTAACAGTCCATTACAACAAGGATTGCGACTAAATATTTGCTATATTTCTTAGCTTTTCTATCATTGGTCAAAATTAACAGTCCATTACAACAAGGATTGCGACTTAACTTTTTCATATTTACCACTCCTTATATATTAGTCAAAATTAACAGTCCATTACAACAAGGATTGCGACTAAATTCAGTTAGGTCAATTACACCATTATAATTTTCAGTCAAAATTAACAGTCCATTACAACAAGGATTGCGACTTTGTCACCCTTATGACACAGTGTATCTAGTATCTGTCAAAATTAACAGTCCATTACAACAAGGATTGCGACTTGCCGAAGGCTGAACGTTAGAGAGAGTACTTAAAAGTCAAAATTAACAGTCCATTACAACAAGGATTGCGACTCTTCATTATATCTTTCTGGGTCGATACCATTTAAAGTCAGAATAAACAGTCCACTACAACAAGGATTGAGACTTCTTTTTCTTGTCATCAGACTTTTTCTTAATAGTAAGTCAGAATCAACAGTCCACTACAACAAGGATGTTCATTATAAAGAGAATTTTAGAATAAGAAATATTAAGAGGAAAACTAAAGGTTAAGTGTGAGCTTAATATTTATTCTTTAACTTCTAATAAAGTATTTGCCCAAAAAAACTTGAAGATATACTTATAAATCAAAAAATATATGGGACTTATTTTGTTCTTAATATTATGAAAAATGAATTTTATAATATATCATATTGATGTCTATAGAATATAGTTAAGCCAGCGCCCAAAATCATGATGAGAATGAGGTTTTTTATTATTTCAAAAACTATAATACTATATAGTATTAAATAAAACAGGAGGTGTTTTAATTGGATTATGAAATTGTTGTTGATCCCTCTGAAGTAAGAGAAAGATCTTCAGATAATGGAAATTTGACAAGAATAGATGACATTGAATCAGATGATGAAGAAAAAGAATAATCACTCTCAATTAATTAGTAGACAAATTAATAATTTATTTACTAATTTATCACACAACTACAATATATTATTCGATAATTGGGTGATATTGAGAATCACTTAGTTGTTTATATATTTTCATAAAACAAAATATCTTAGTTTTTTAATAACTGATTAGCAAATTCCTATAAAAAAACCTCAACCCATTTTACTTAGGTTGAGGAATTTTTTTATAATTATTTTTTGTTGTATTAATATTTTTCTTCTAATAATTGTTGCAACTCATCAGTATAATTATCAAAGTTATCGATTACTTTTTGTCCTTGCGAAGCTGAATTCTCACTTAAACCAAAGTGGGATACATCATTTCTTTTATATCTGAATTTATCATATAAAGCTAAGAAATCATTGAAGTTTTCTTTAATTCCTTTTCTGATAAAATCAAACTTTTCTTGATTAGTTATTGGATTATATTCTTGATCTTCTTCAATAAGTGAATATAATGCATTTCCAATTTCATCTCTGATTTCAATTAATGTATAATCATAATCTTTTTCTTTCATATGCTCAGGAAGATAAGGTTCATTTATTTCATCAGCAATTGTAGATATCATATTTTCTCTAAAAATGACTAAACCCTGCTGCACTAATTTGTGTTCTTTACACCATTTAAGCAGCTGAAAATAATTTTTTAATCCTTTTTTATCATTTTTATCAAAGATTGAAAATTTATCTTTAATTTTATCGATTAAGTTAATTAATGGGGAAATTCTATTATTAGAATCTGTTTCAAAGTTTTCTATCTCATCTAATAGAGATAAAATATTTAAAATGGTATTATTTAATTTATTACCTCTTGCAGTTTTGATTTCGTCATTGAAATATTTCAGAGATTTAATTAATTTGCTAATTTTATTAATCAATTTGCGAGTCTGATCATCCATAGATTCATCTTGAGCAAACATTTTACCAATTGATCTCCCCGATAGTTTATTAATCTTATCAGCATCACCGGTGTTTATAAAGTTATCTACACCAACTACCCAGTCATTTAAGTAATCAAAAGAAGTTAAATCTAATATTCTAGCATTTCTATCTTCTAATGGTAGTTCTGCTACTTTATAAGCGGGTCCTAACTGCTCAAAGAGTCCATACTCTATACTTTTTACTTCTGCATTTTTTGATAATTTTACATAATTTAAGATATTCATCATTAGCATTGCTAAATACCTAAACCCATTTGTTACATCAAAATATATCTTATCATCTTCATCAATTTTATCAGTGAAAATATTAAATATTTCCCACAATTCTTCTTCAGAAAATCCTTCTGGTATATCTATCAACTTAATCTCTAAATCAAGATCATATTTTTTTATAATGTTATCAATCTTTTTCTTTAAACCCAGCTTATATACTTCATTATCATTTCTATCTTGATAAGTAGACTCATACCAATTTTTCTTTTGAGCAGCTTCAGTAGCAAAAATAAGTACTTCTGAAAGCTCATCCTTATATTTTCTGATTAATGCTTCTTGAATATATTCACACTCATCAAACTCATCATAATTTACAGTTATATAATTTCTCGCACCTAATACTGAAATTAATTTCCCATTTTTATTACTCATAAGATCCCCCTTATTCATACATTGAGATTATATTTTTAGCATCTTCAATTAATTCATCTTTTAAAAACTTAGGTTCTAAAACTTTAATCTGAGTTCTTAAGCTTAATAACCAACCTTTAAAAAGATTCACTCCTCTAATTTCAGTTTCAAAAATGAAGTGATTATCATCTTTTTCTGTAATTTTATAATATTCAGGATTAAACTTATCCTTCATTAATGGAAGTAGATTGTTATCAACTTCAAGTTTTATCTTAGTCAAATCTCCAAAGAACATTTTCCAGCATTTTGAAACATATTCATCAATATTAAAATCTTCAGGAATAACTCCAGGCTCTTCAGTCATTTTTATATCATTTATTCTATCTAAACGATAATTAATTATCTTATCATCCTCGACATCCTTCCCAATGAAATAGCCTTTATCGTTATCCCAGGTTACTCCATAAGGTATAACTTTTCTCTTTTTACTTAAATCACTTTTATAAGCAGCTTCATAATCAAGCTCTATTACTTTTTCTCTTAAAATAGCTTTTTGTATCTGCTCTACAAAAGTTAAATTACCTTTTGCTTCTTTTAGTTTTGTATAACCGAAGTTTTTTCTAACTTCTTCTAAGCGATTTTTGAAGCTTTTAGGTAATTTGTTTAATAACTTTTCTTTAATATTAGTTATTTCAAGACCATTAAAACTTTTCGAAGAATCTAATAGCATTAAAAGAAGTAATATTTCATTTTTGTTTAAATTATTATTCTCTTTTTCTACACTTTTATCAAAATATTCATAGGTTTTAGTATCTCTGTTATATGTAATAGGTAAATCTAGTTCGTTTTTTAAAACTCTAATATATCTATCTACAGTTCTCGTTGAAACACCAACCATCTTAGCAAGGTTATTTCTATTTAGTTTACCTCCAACTTCATCATATTTATCCTGATGTTCAATAACTTTTAGAATTGCCATCATTCTTTTAAATTTAGTTGAATACTGCTGATCACTCATTTTTTATTCCTCCTCGATTAATCGCTCCAACTTTCATATGCTCTAAACCTTTTATGTTTAAAGATCTTAACTGATTTAACTCTTTCACCATCATTAACTTCTTTTGAAATTCTTTCAGTAGTTGAATAAATTGGCTGTAAACCCTTATTTTTAGCCCAGCTGACTATGAAATAGACTGCACCAAATTCGCCCTGGATTAGAATATAATCATCTTTACTAGCATTTTGAGATAGCCAATCTTTAAATGGTAGCATATATTCTCTTAAACTTTTTAGGTTGGCAGGAACATTAGACCATTTCTGCTGCAGATTTTCTGGTAGCTTAATAATTTGACTAATATCTAAACTTTCTTTAGCGTCTTCTTTTTGTTTATCTGTGATTTCATGAGAAAAAAGTAGAAATAGTTTTGACAAAATGAAAGCCTCCTATTTAGTATCTGTAGTAGTCTTTTAATTCCGTAATATGAATATTATTGATTTCTTCCTTAAGTTTGAAGCTATTAAGCAATGATTCTATTTCAATTTGATATTTTTCATAATTCTCAATATCCTGCTTAGAAACCCTTGCTGTTTCTGATAAAGAACCATGAGCTACAGACCTGCGGATAATATTGGTTTTTAGAAATTTATTACTAAGTGACATTAATTTATTCAAATCACTATATTTTTTCCTTATTTCTTTAGAACCAACTAATACTTTTGCTAACATACGATCATTAAATTCAGTAAAATCAAGATCATAAAATTCACAAATATAAGTAAGTATTGATTCTACTAAGCTAATATATGCATTACCATACTTATTATTTTCATAAAACCATTTACTAATTTCTAATTGAAACTCCCAATCAGACTTAATATCTTGAAATCTATTTAGAAATTCTTCTAAATTTGGAACTATATAATTTAGAACTTTTAAGTTTTTGAGATCAGTTGATTGTAATTGTTCATTGAGTTTTCTTATCTGAGTTTTTAATTCTTTTATATAATTAATATTGAATAAATCTGAAACTCTATTTATTCTATCAGCTAATTCTTTATCGTTAGATAACTCAGAAATTAAATAACCATTTCCATAGTTAGTAAAGTCATAGACTCCTCTTATCCACTTAGATATTTCAAATAAAGGTTTGTAATCAATTACTGGTGCATAATCTTCATCCATTTCCCTTTTTATATCTAGCATTCCATAATATAACCCAGAGAGTTCTATCTGTTTTGATTTAAGATTTTGGATAAAATCCATCATTAGATACATAAATAGAGGAATAGACCTGAATGAATGAGTAATATCTAAATAAACCTGATCTCCATCTTCTAATTCTTCTGTCAGTCCCATAAATAAATCAAAGTTTGACCAAATTTCTTCATCATCAATACCATAGGTAATAACCTTACTTTTTGAAGCTTCAATTTGACTATTGGTGTTTTCTTTTAAATAACTATTAATAGCATCATCAACTTTATGTAAATCTTTTTCTTTTAGATAATAATTATTTACTCCTGATTCCTCAATTTTTTCAACTAAGTTATAATAATAATCCTCATCTAACTCATAAGAACTATTTTCAGCAAAATAACGATAAACTTCTTCCCACATAGATTTTGAAGTTCCAACCAAGATCATCTTATCAATATTTAAATGTTGGGCTATTGCAGCTGATACAAATGGTGTTTTGTACTCACTACTTTTTTTATTATTAAACCTATATTTTGCTTCTAGATATTCTCTTTTAGCACTATCATGATCAAGTTTACCGACACCTAAAGGTGAAATCAGAATTTTCGACATAATTTTACCCTCCTATGGAAAAATTAATTAATTGTATATATAAATGGTATCACAATTTTCTAAATTTTTCATGGAAATAACAAAAAATCTACCTTTATTTATATTTCAGGTAGATTAAAATAAAACTATTAAATTGGGTTCTAAGAAAAAATAAATCATTATACCACCTCCTTAAAATAACAACCCCTTACTACTTACCAGAAATAACCTTAGAAGCTGCATCAATAAAAACCTGAACTCCTACACCAAAAGCCATCATAAAATCACTCATTGGAAATTCACCTCCTTTAAAAATTTAATAAACTGACAATGATACTAAAACTTAAATACATGATCCATCACAAACTGGGTGTGCGGCTTCACAAACACCTTAAAAACTGGAGTTACAAAAGAATCACTAAACATTAAATCACCTCCTTAAATTAGAGATCATCAATAAAATATAACTCATTCATAAATACCACCTCCTAATGGAAAATAATAATGCCTAGTCCAATACCTTCTTCGCCAGGGAATAACCAGCTGCCATACCTACTGCCGCACCGATAGCCCAACCTCCAGCTGCTGCCGCACTACCTGCAACTACATAACCAACTCCAGTTCCAACACCTGCACCAGTGGCGCCACCACCAAGAGAACCTCCAGCCTTAACAAAACCCTTAGTAACCTTACCTACTGGATCATCACCAAAAGACATAAATAATCACCTCCTAAAAAATAGTTGCTAACAGATCATAACTTTTTCATTCATTATTATCACCTCTTTTTCTTGATTAATTACAGTATAAAATATAACTTTGACAACTCTATGTCGAGCCTTAAAAATAAAACTTAAAAATTAAGCTTGTTCCCTAAATTGAAATACATAAAACATAATAACACCTCCCTAAATACTACTGATCATCAACATCATCAAGACGATCCTTCACATCCTGCATAGAGTCCACAATAACTTGAGCAATATCCATAACTTTCACCTCCTTCAATGATAATTAATAATAGATCAAAACTTTTTATCTATTCCCTCCTTGTTGACTAATTATAGTATAAAATATAACTTTGACAACATACTGTCGAGTCTGAAAATTAATTTTAAAACTTTTACCCGGTAGCTCTTTTAGCTGGAACATCTTTAAGATCTTTACCACAATAAGGACATGTCCATTTAGTTTTCTTAGAAGAACTATAACTTTTACCTTTGCAATCAGGACACTTTTTCTTATATGCCAGGCTAATCACCTCCATCTCTAAAATCACTTAACTTTTCAACTTAAATATAGTATAGAATTTAACTATGACAGCATTATGTCAAAGCTAAAACAATAATTTTTTAAATCTATAAATATTGATCTTTATAAGTAGAGAGGAAGTTAAAACCGCTTGTTTTATGAGAATATTTGAGAAATTAAATCATTGAAAGAAAACTAAAAAAGATATTGGCTTAAAATTTTAAAAGTATAAGAAATAGAATAAATTAAACTCTAATTATTCATTTTTAACCAACCAGATAGCCTCTAGAAGCAAAAAGTTTTCTTTTGCCTTGGGATTTACCCAACTTTTTAATTTTTATCATCTTTTTTTTAGGCGCTAAAACTTTTACCTTTGCAATCAGGACATTTTTTCTTATATCTAAGCTTAATCAGCCCGTTTTTAAATTTCTTATACTTTTTGGGAGTTGATTAAAGTATAGAATACTAAGATGACAACACCCTGTCGAATAATCTGAATTTTTTTAAATGGATTTAAATAGAGGATTGTTAACATTTTTATATAAATATTAACTAAATAGAAATAGAAATTTTTTCCAAAAGGAGAGGGTTAGATTGGAAATAGTTGTTGATGTAGAAGCAGATTATATTGGATCAATATTTCTTCAGGCTGCTGTAGATGAATCAAAAGAAAATTATGCTGGTGAAAGAGAGATAAAAAGATGCTCAATTATAAATGATGATAGTATTTATCTTAAGCTGAATAAAATTAATTGGCCTGATAAAACTTATTATCAAGCTATTAAAGACGAAATTTTTACAGAGGAATTTTATAATGAGGCCGACGAGTATGGATACATCTATGATATGGAGCTGTTTTTTGAAGATGGTAAATTAGATAAAATTATTGATAATTACAAGATAGTTAGTTTTGATTTTAACAAATACAATTTTTATGGAGTTTTCTTAGATCAAGAAAAAGAAATTTTTAATGAAAATAGTTATGTTTATCCTTTTACTGAAAAGAAGGAAGCCTACGCAATTGTGAATATTCCTAAAGGGCAAGACTGTACACGTACAGTCATAGATCTAAGGAAAGAAAAAGGAAAGAGAAAAAGAATTGAAGAAGTTCCTCCAACAGGTTATCTCAAAGGAATTATATTTAAAGAAGAATGCGTTTCCTATGATATCAATTCATTTAAAAAATTAGCTATTTATAGAGTTAAATAAAACCAACAAAGAATAGAGTGATAAAATGTCAACTCTTTATATTACAAAACAAAATACCCAGTTAACTAAAAAAGAAAAAAGAATAGTAGTCACAGAAAAAAATGATATAGCAGCTGATGTGCCTTTAATTCATGTAGAACAGGTAATAATAATTGGCAAAGTAGGTATTACTGGAGCAACTATACAGCTGCTGTTAGATGAAAATATACCGATTACTTATCTTTCTTATTATGGTCATTATAAAGGAAGGTTAGTTCCTGAGCTTTCTAAAAACTCTATACTTCGAGTAAAACAATTTGAAAGTTATAAAGATGAAAACTTCAAATTAAAAATAAGCAAAATAATAGTCGGTGCTAAACTAAATAATATGAGAAATATTTTATTAAAAAAATCCAGGACTGCATCAGATTTAGAAAATATTCAAAACAAAGCTGAAAAAATAAAGGATTTAATTAATAAGTTAGAAGATGCTGACGATGAGAATCAATTAAGAGGATATGAGGGTATTGGGAGTAGATATTACTTTAGTCAATTTAATAAACTATTAAACTATAATTTTAAATTCAATGGAAGAAATAGAAGACCACCAACTGATCCAGTAAATTCAATGTTAAGTTTTGGATATTCATTATTGCTAAATGAAATTTTAACAGCAATATCAATTAATGGTTTAGATCCTTACATTGGATTTTTCCATTCGGTAGAATATGGAAAACCATCATTAGCATTAGATCTAATGGAAGAATTTCGGCAACCAATTATAGACCGTTTAATTAAAAAAATAATCAATAAAAGGATGATAGATAAAGACGATTTTAGAAAAGATGGTTCCAAAGTATTATTTACCGATGAAAGTAGAAAAATATTCTTGCAGAAATATGATAAAAAGCTTGAAAAATATGTTAAATATAATGATGATAAAGAGAATCTAAGTTGGAGAAAGACAATCCAACATCAGATTAAATTATTTAGAAAAACTATTGAAAATAATCAAAAATATGTTCCAATAGAGGTGAGATAAATTAAAGTTTTAATTTGTTATGATATCTCTGATCAGAATAGACGGACTAGAATATTTAAGATTTTAAAAGATTATGGAAATAATGTTCAATTTAGTATATTTGAATGCAGTATAGATCAAAAGACTTATTCTGAATTAGAGAATAAATTAAAAACAGAAATAAATAGTCAAGACGATAGCATTAAAATCTATTTTTTCTGCAGCAGTTGTGAAAGTAAAATTAAAAATCTAGGTAAAACTAATGAAGATTTTAGCAATGGTGCGATAATAATATAGTTTTTTCTGTATTTTCTTGCCATTAGAGTAATATAACGATATAATATGTTTAATAGATAATAAACAATTGAACCTTTAAAAGTAAATAGTAGCAATAAATGTATTAAATTATTAATAATTATTTCTATCGCTGTCCTCTGGAAGGGTCAAAAGTCCCCTAGGTTAGCGCAAATAGAGAATAACAGAGTATATGTGAGTATTCGATAATATATAAGAGCTAATTAAACTCTCATATATTTCCAATTTTGTCGAATCGTCTTGAAAAATTTGTCGAAAACAGAGGTTAGCGCAAATGGATATTTTAGCCCTGTTACAATAGGCTTCGCAAGGGGTACTGTCAGAATAAACAGTCCACTACAACAAGGATTGCGACCACTCCTTTTATATGTTTGCGATTACAATAAGACTAGGTCAGAATCAACAGTCCATTACAACAAGGATTGCGACTCATTATAAAAACCTCCTTCAAATAGTGCTCCCTAAGTCAGAATAAACAGTCCACTACAACAAGGATTGCGACTTTTCTGCTGCTTCCTTTGCACTGTCTTTTGCGTTAGTCAGAATAAACAGTCCACTACAACAAGGATTGCGACTATGTTCATCTTCACTAACTAATCTTCTTCTTCTTTGTCAGAATAAACAGTCCACTACAACAAGGATTGCGACTTCTCTACAGCATATTTTACTCCAGCTCTCTGAAAAGTCAGAATAAACAGTCCACTACAACAAGGATTGGAACAGATATTCTTTCATGGCTAAACAACCTTCTTACTATGCTTAAGGTGTAATTCTACAACAATAAGTATAACCATTACTAGTTGCTATATGCAGCTAGTTTTAATTTATTTTGATTAATATTTATCGTTTTCTAATGAATTAATTTGATAGATAACAGAAAAGATAGCTGATAAATATTAAAAAAATCCTAATCGACTTGATTAATAAAATCCAATCAAGTGCTATTACGGATTTAATCAATGGTAGTTGTCATTATTATGAGTTACTTCTTCCATTAAACCAGTTAATATCGTGATGAACATTATTTTGGCTCAGAATCATCATAATAAGAATATAATTAACTTAAGAAGAACCTATTACTTTAGCTGTAGCTTTGTATTCTTTCCTGGACTTTTACATTTAATTTAGCAATTAATAGTTTTTCTATCACAAATTTAATTACAAGCATAATTAATTATTAAAGTGGTTTATTTGCATAAAATATAATAGTAAATTATTAAGGCCCTAGTGGGATAAATATCCTGCTAGGGCTTTTCAGGTATTTAAGACATTTTTATATAGAATTAATTACTTGCTTATTTATTATTGTGATGCTATTGATTTTTCAGCATTTAGAATAACAAATTTTTTATCCGCTATCCTTTATGATTACTCCAAAGATAATTATCACAATAATCGCATACATTAATATGCGTATATCATATTATTTATTATTGAGTAGTTTTTTTATTTAACTAAAATAATACGAATCTGAGAAAAAAATTCAATGTCGTTCCTAATTGATCTTATCTGTTTTATACTTAGCTTAAGAAAAATGGACAAAAGACAAAAAAAAGGAGGTAAAGTGGCATGAAACGACTTATAAAAGAACGAAATAACAGTAAAATAACTTAGATTGATTTAGATTTTGAATTGGAAATCCATCTAGCAACAATGAGTAAAATTCAAAATGGTTGAGCTAGACTTTTAAACCTAATCAGAAAAAGATAGAATCATTCTTTAAAATTAATATTGATGAACAATTAGAGGAGGTGTAGAGTAATGAAAACTGCTGAAAAATATAAAGAATATAAAGGACCAGAAGATTTACCAGGAATGTTGAGACCGAAAGATGTGTCTAGTTATTTAGGGATTAATGCAACAGCTGGTTATGATATATTAAAGCGTTCAGATGTTGGAAGTTTTAAGATAGGAAAAAAATGGCTCATTTCAAAGAAAGAGTTTTTAAGATGGATCGAAGAACAGAGTCAACAATAAATGTTGGGAGAGGCGTAAGAGTTATTACAGGACAAAGATAAAAATTAGTTCAGCTAATAAGTGGATTAATAATGTAAAGCGAGTAAAGTTATATTATCTTAAATGTTGAACCGGGCCAGCAATTAAAAGTTTAAAAAATAATTATCGGTATATTTTAACAAGCAGTAAGATTTAATTCAAAAAGTTTTATGTTTCGAAGGCCAACTGGTCCGGATAATTGGATTTAGGTATTAAATAATTTAGATATAATTGTTAATAATTGACATTTTTATTAGAAACAGTCAGATAAGATGAGTTAAAATTTTAATAGAATAAATATTATCTTAAATAATACTGGAATAAAAGCTGAAGAATGGAAGTAATAGAGAAAATATAGTACTAGTTTATATAGCGAAGTAAGCTGATAACCTGAAATTTGATCATCATAAAAATAATAGATGATAATATGGAGTGTATTTTTAGTAGGCCATTCTTTTTGAGACATGTAATAAAAAAATTAAATTATTAGATATTAAACTATTGTTAGAATAAAAATATGTATTAAAAGATTAAACAAGTTATCAGAAGGTTTAGCAAAAGCGATTACATTAAAGAATAAATAAAATATTTATTGAATAATGATATACAGTTGTATTAGATCTTTTATACCTTTAGTTGAAATTAGACCTTAATAAGCCTCTATATCTATTTATTTTAGGCTTATTAGATGGTTATTGCTGATTCTTATCATCTACAAATTGAAAAATCTCATTAAAATCATTTATTTCCAGGGCCAGCATTATTTCGTCTAAGGTATGAAATTGTATTCCTTCAGTATTATCTTTAGCAATTTTATATATAGCTGCATAGGTCAAATCAGTATTTTCTGCAAGCCAGTACATGGATTTATTTTTCTCATCTAATAATTTTTTTATTTTTAATTTGATCATATTAACACTTCCTTTTATTAATATTATAGTTTAAATATGTTACTACAGCAATATAACTATAAAATATTTAACTTTACAATATATAACTATAGTTATATAATATAAATAGACTAGAATAAATTTAAAAAAATTAAAGTAGTTAGTTTAAAATTAATAAAAGAGGAATAAGTAAATAGATAAACAGATTGAGAAAGAAATAAGAAAAGCTTTAGAAAATGATGAAGAATTTACTGAATTAGAACATTATCTAGAGAAATTGTATTTAGAACAAAATTTATTAACAAATTTATAAAAAGTTGTCAAAATTGAAGATCTAATTAAGGAAATTACTTATCAAAAGGGTTATAAAGATGGATTAAAAGAATTCAAAGATTAGGAGGTTTAAAAATGGCAAGAGGTGATGGTGAGGGAACAATTTATAAAAGAAAAGACGGAAGATGGTGTGGCCAGGTAACAGTAGGAACAAATCCTCAAACAGGTAGACCAATCAGAAAAACTTTTTATGGAGATAAAAGAAAAGAAGTTGCCAGGGAGATGACAAAATTAAAGCAAAAGTTATTTGAAGGTTCATATATTAAGCAATCAGAAATTAAATTAGGTGATTGGTTAACTAGATGGAATGAGGGTAGAAAATCACAATTAGCATATAATACTTATAGAGCTTATAAAGTATGGATAGAAAAGCATATTAAACCTAAATTAGGAGAGGTTAAATTAAGAGAATTAAATGCACGTCAGATTCAGGACTTATTAAATAAAAAGCTAGATGGTGAAAGTGAAAAAAATAATAAGGGGTTATCAGTTAATTCAGTTAAGCACATCTATGCAACAATTCATACTGCACTAAACCAGGCAGTTAAAGAACAATTAATTAATAGAAATGTAGCAGATTCAGTGAAACCTCCTAAGAAACAAGAAGAAAAGAAATTGCAGACTTGGACTAAAAAAGAAGTTAAAAAGTTTCTGGCCCAGGCGAAAGATCATAAGTATTATATAATTTATTTTTTAGCTGTTAATACTGGTATGAGAAGAGGAGAATTACTAGGTTTAAAGTGGGAAGATATAGATTTTAATAAAAATAAAATAAAAGTAAAAAGACAGGTGCAGAGAACAGATAAAGGATTAATTTTTAAGAAACCTAAGTCAAAAGCAGGAAATAGAATAATACCAATTACAAAGAATATAATGAAAGAATTGAAAAGTCAAAAAATTAGACAGAGTGAAAAGAAATTAGGATTAGGTGAAAATTTCAATGATCTAAATTTGGTTTGTAGTAATCTGGTTGGTAATCCTGTAGAGCCTACAAAAATATATAAATATTATAAAGAAATTAGTAGAGAAGCCGGTTTGCCTGAAATTAGATTCCATGATTTGAGACATTATGTAGAGGAAAAGATTATGGTGAGTAGGTTAATATATTCTTGACATAAAAAGATTTTCTATTGTAACTCTCACCATAATAAAGTATAATCATCCTTATTTAAAATTAAAATGAAAGGGTGAT
>Ga0182240_100065_pt1 | contig 55474 bp, 52 predicted proteins | sample hydfrates4_PW_90_FD_145594 | JGI IMG/M metagenome (GOLD analysis project Ga0182240, IMG submission 145594) | Subsurface microbial communities from deep shales in Texas, USA - hydraulic fracturing test 4_PW_90 | ecosystem: Environmental > Aquatic > Deep subsurface > Shale gas/oil reservoir >...
GTTCCCCAAACGGGTGAACTCAGTTCAAGGCGAGGAGCGAAAATTACCTCAAAAACCGCATATGACTTTTTTTGAAGGACGATTTTCAACTCGCAAGATCTATAAACAATTTCGTGCGTCAGCTCTGATTCATTGCGGATAAAATTGGTGCAAGAACATCATTTCTGGTATTCTTTAGTCTTCAGGTAGCAGCTTTTGTGATTATAACTTCGGTTGCTGGAACAGCTGTGGGGCTGATTGCTGTGGCGCTTGTTATTGGTTGGAATTACGGTGCTATGTTTACCTTATTCCCGGCTACAACTATAACTTACTTCGGTGCCTCAGCACAGGGTTCTAACTACGGGTTGCTGTTTACCGCCTGGGGATTGGCCGGTTTCGCCGGGCCTTTCATTGGAGGTTATTTGGCTGACTCTACAGGAGGATATGCTGCATCCTTCTATGTGGCAGCTGCTGTAATGGCGCTTTCTGTGCTGTTGTTGTATGTAGCTAAACCGCCTGAAAAGATAAAAGCTTAATTTTATTTCCTAATTAAGGGTTTTGCATAATTCTCTTATGCTCCCGAAAAGCAAAAATCATTTAGCATAAAAACACCTAAAATTTTTAAAAATTGATGGACAAAAAGCCGATTACCATAATTCAACTTAAATCTTGCTCAAAAAGGGCACACTCCTCCCTAAGACTTGTGAACTTGCTTTTTGAAGATCTAACTATGCTGCCTGCTTTGAATCCTTCAGGCTGTACGCTGAAAGCAGCGCCGTGCCCAGCATAGCTATACACGATAATAGAACACGAGCTTTTGCTTTTTTGATTCCGCGTACATTTAAGTTTTTCATGTTTAGATGTTCCATGGCCCAGTATTTTGGCTGATCTTTCTTGTCAAGGGAATGTGTTGTTTGCTCAACAAGAGATAGTGCCTCGAGGCCGTCCGGTCTACTAGCGGGAGTTACCTCAACAGCCAACGGTAATTCGCTTTTACAATCTACTGATATATGGACTTTCCAGCCAAACCAAGTAATCTGATTACCATGGCTATCTTTTTTAGAGCCCCAATCAGGGCAGGTGCCGTCTTGTTCAATATTTTTCTTTGGTTCAGCTCTTTCTTTGGATTCTAACTTTGATGCATCAATCGCTGCATATTCGTTATCAATGACTTTAAGTTCCCGGAGTTGCTCTACAAGCTCTTGGAAATACTGTTGTAGTACATCACTATCAGAAATGACAGTAAATAACCTGGAAAACGTCGAAATGCTTGGTGTTTGGCCTGCTACTGAAAAACCACAGCTATATCTAAATACAGGATCTTGTTTCAAACGTTCTACCAATGCAGTAAACGTAGTAATGGATTCAATGACCATGGCTAAGAGTGCTCTTATTTTTGGCCCTAAGTTATACCCATGTGGGCCCCAGCGGCTACCTTTGAGATTGTTAATAATTGGTTCCAAGTCAAGGGTGGAAAACATCTTTTCTAAACGAGTTTCCGGCTGAAGTTTCATTATTTCATCAAAGGAAAAAAGGCATGACTGTCGAATATACAAGTGACTTCACCTCTTTTGTTGTTTTTGGTGTGTTTACCAGTATATTTGACAAACCAAGGGGTGAAGTCCTTTTTATGCCTTCTCTAAACCCTTGATTTTTGTGGCTTACGAGTTATGCAAATTCCTTATATACGAAAAAACCATCCTGTATGTTCAGGGTGGTTTTTAATTTTTAAAACACGATTACCGCAGCAGTGTCAAAATGCAATAAAAGGGAATATGATGTATCAATTTGGGGTTCAGATTAATCTCCGGGGAGGTAGATTAATTCTTGACAAAGAGAAGATATTTCCATTATTGTTTTGGGCATTTGTCCTGGTTTTCACGGCCGGATATAGCAAAGAATACCGCTGAGTTCAATATATTGATGGCCTTTAAAAGGGATCTCTTTGATGGAAGCGGTGCCTTTGGCTATCCGGTACCGGGGGATAAATTTTTGTACCATAATATGAAGGAGATGGCATCCAGGGACGGCTTGACGGGTCTTTATAATTATCGTTACTTTATAAGTCGCTTGGAGGAAGAAGTCAATAGATCACAGCGTTACGGGAATCGCCTTTCACTGGTAATAATTGATATAGATGACTTTAAGATTTACAATGACAAATATAGTCATCCCACCGGAGATGCTTTATTAAGGGAGTTGGCACGTTTACTGGAGGAGCATGTTCGAGCTGTGGATGTGGTTGCACGTTATGGTGGGCCAAGGAAAAGGGGAAAAATGAAGTGCTTTTATGTTTAACCGGTGAGGATTAGTCGCCCGCCGGCTAATCACTGTGACTGGGCTGATGTTTGTGGGGAGCAGCTATGTGAACGGTAGAAATTTTACCTATATGTTCTTTTTATGGTGGGCTTTGTGAAGGATTAACTCAATTATTGTTGAATTAAGAATATTATAGACCCTAATTTTTGTAAACCCTTCGTTGATAGTTTTGCTTGGGGAGGATTTATATGAAACGTTTACACAGCTTGGCTGCCAGCAATAATTACTACCAGTCAGGTGAACCACAAGGCTTGGCTGGCCATAATGAAAGTGAAGAAGCGCTGAAGCGTACGTGTGAGGAACTTAACCAGATAATTAATACTATTATTGACGGTATCCGGGTTGTTGACAGGGACTTCAATGTAATTAGGGTCAATGATAAATTTTCTGAATTGTCCGGAGTCAATAAAGACGAAGTGCTCCGGAGAAAATGCTATGAAGTATTTCCCGGCCCTTTGTGTCATACTTCAGACTGCCCTTTAATCAAGGTTTTAAACGGTGAAAAAGTTGTTAAGTATGATGTGGACAAAACCCGCCATGACGGCAGTACCGTACCCTGTAATGTTACCGCCACACCCTTTCGTTCTCCTGACGGTGAACTAATCGGAATAGTTGAAAACTTTCGAAACATAACTGAACGCAAGCGAGCCGAGGAAGAACTGAGGAATTCCCGCCAGCAGCTGTTAAATATAATAGAGTTTCTTCCCGACGCCACCTTTGTCATAGACAAGGACAGCAGGGTAATTGCCTGGAACAGGGCCATTGAAGAGATGACCGGGATATACAAGGAAGATATAATCGGTAAAGGAGAATATATGTATGCCGTTCCCTTTTACGGGGAACAACGCCCCATTTTGATCGATCTGGTTATGCAGTGGAATAAAGATACGGAAAAGCAATATGACTTCGTAAGGAAAAGGGGGAAGACCCTTTATACAGAATTTTTTGTGCCTTCGTTAAACAGAGGTAAGGGAGCGTATTTATGGGGAACAGCTTCCCCGCTGTATGACGCGGTCGGGAATTTGGTGGGAGCCATTGAATCCATCCGTGATGTTACGGAAAAGAAGGCGGCGGAAAAGGAACTGCGGTTATCAGAAGAACGCTTCGCCAAATCCTTTAACGGCAACCCCATTCCCATGATCATCAGCACCCTATCCGAGGGAAGATTACTGGATATTAATGAAAGCTTTATCAGGATCACCGGTTACAGCCGGGAGGAGGTAATAGGTTATACTTTGAACGAATTGAATATTTGGCTGGATCCTCAAAACCGGGCCCTATTTATGAAAATGCTTGAGGAGAAAGGATCTGTTCGAAACTTAGAATCTCCTTTTCAAATAAAATCCGGTGATATTAGAATAGGTCTTTTTTCGGCTGACCTTATTGAACTAAACGGTGAAACATATGTTTTATCAACAATAAATGATATTACTGAAAGGAAACAGTTTGAAAGAAAGATTGCCTGGTTGGAAAGGCTTAACTTAATAGGGGAAATGGCTGCCGGCATTGCCCATGAGATCAGGAATCCCATGACAACTGTGCGTGGTTTTTTACAAATGCTGGCTAAGAAGGAAGAGTGTTTACCTTTTCACAGGTATTACAATCTGATGATTGATGAACTGGACAGGGCAAACGCCATAATTACTGAATTTCTCACGCTGGCAAAAAATAAGCCGGCCAATTTGAAACGGGTCAATTTAAACAGTATAATCGAAGCCTTATATCCCCTTATTTATGCGGATGCCATGGCCTCCGACAACAATATCGAAATTGAGTTGAACAGCATCCCGGACCTATGCCTGGACGAAAAGGAGATGCGCCAGCTTATCTTGAATCTTACCCGCAATGGGTTGGAAGCCATGCCGGACGGGGGATGTTTGACCATTCGCACCTTTGTTGACGGTGGTGATGTAATCCTCTCTATTGAAGATCAAGGTAGCGGTATTGAAGCGGGAGTTATTGAAAAGTTGGGGACCCCTTTTTTTACCACTAAGGATGACGGTACCGGTTTGGGATTGGCTACATGCTACAGTATAGCCACCAGGCACAAAGCCACTGTAAAATTAGAGACCGGTCCAGAGGGAACTATCTTCCTGGTGCGTTTCAAGCAGGACCCTATCTGCCCGTAACAAAAAAACCCCCGAAGGAAAGAATCCGGGGTTTTTTTGTTTATCCCTTTACATTAACTTCCTTTTCCTTGGTGGTGATGTTGTTTGGCGGGGTCTTATAGGGATTATCCCTTAATTTCTCCCCCTTTGCCTCCAAATCCCACAGCCCCTCGGGCAACTTTTCCTTTACAAGCTCAGCCAAAAAAGTTTTCTGCTCCTCCCGTATTTCTTTATCCTTCATACCTCACCTCCAAAGAGTTTTATAAAAGTTAACAGGATTGTGATCTTTCGGGTGTTTTCTAATATCTTTTGGTTAGTATTAACCTTAAAACCCCTTGAGTTGCATTGAGAAATGAAATTGAAATTTGTAATTATTAGAAAGTGTTGAAATTGTTTTACACTATTACGGTTTACTGATAAAATAGCTTTTAAATAAATCACACAAAAAAATTTAACTTGTGTCAACACAAGTCAAATAATTAGATAAATTGTCTAAATTGTGACACTTGAGCGCCTGTCGAAAGTAAACATAAATGCGATTTATTGGTTGTATTAACATAATTTAGTGTGAGATTTTCCCTTTGTGGATGGGGGGTATGTAGAAGATTAAGAAAATTAATTTTTCTAACTTTTAAGGGAATGCTATTTGCTTGTACTTAAGAAGAGAAGAATTCCAGCAAGCGCCAATGTATGGTCAGGGGATAAGAGAACTTCCAAAGGAGGTAACAGAATGAAAAAAATTGGTTCTTCAATTGAAAAGATTTCCAGAGTTAAGTATGACCAGAAACCATTGGAATACTGGGGACCCACACCCGATGAAGCCAGAAAAATAATGGTTTCCAAGTCAAAGGCACTAAAGGATAAGAGAACAACATTGCAAGAAGCGGTTAAAACACATATCAAAGATGGAATAAATCTCGGGCTCGGTGGATTTGTGAACACCAGAGTTCCCGTTGCCGCCGTACATGAAGTGATAAGGCACGGGGCCAGGGATTTAACTTTATCTATGCAGTCAAATTCCATTTGTTGTGAATTGCTGGCGGGGGCTATGATTCTGGATCCGGACAGAGTTTCCATTAAACGTGCGGAACTGGCCTGGTGGGGTTATGAGATTATTGGTATAGCTCCCCTGCTTCGTTATTTGACCAGTAACGGTATGATTGAACTGGATGATTATACAAACTATGGTATGTCGGTTCGCTTTAAGGCTGCAGCCATGGGTATTCCCTTTATACCTGTAAGGGATCACGGTGGTTCTGACATGGAATTGCTCAATAAGGGTACAATGATGGAATGTCCTTATACCGGCAGGAATGTCTACTTGGTACCCGCCTGTCACCCTGATGTCTCCCTTATTCATGTAACCGCTGCCGATATGTATGGAAACTCCAGGTTGTTCGGTGCCCAGTGTACTTGTGCGGAATTGGCAATGGCCGGTACCTACAGCATAGTTACCGCGGAGACAATTATTTCCGATGAAAGCATAAGAAACTACCCGAACCTGACGGAAATTCCGCATCCGGCTGTGGACTCTCTTGTAGAAGTACCCTTTGGGGCATATCCCGGAGCTTGTTACGGCTTTTATTGGTTTGATATGGATCACATCAAGATGTTCAGAGCGGCATCCGAGGAATTCCGTAAAACCGGTGACAAGACAAAACTGAAACAGTATTACGATGAGTATATTTTCGGTTGTGCAAACCATGAAGAATTCATAGAGAAGGTTACGGATGAAGAAACCCGTAAGAAGCTTAAGGAAATGGACGGAGGACAACCTGTTATTTTAACTTAATGACTAATTAGTTAAATCTGTAATGGGTTAGTTTATATTTAAGGAGGTAATGAAATGGCTGAATATACACCAATGGAAATGATTGCTTATACAGGCTCCAGGGTTTTAGAGGATGAGTCTATTGTATTTGTCGGAACCGGCCTGCCAATTATTGCCGCGATGCATGCCCAGCATACCCATGCTCCCAATCTTTTAATGATATACGAGGCTGGTTCACTGGCCCCTCTGCTGGAAATGGGAATGCCCTTGTCCGTGGGCGATACCAGGGCGGCCCGCAAGGCTACCTACCTCAAGGGGCTCTGTGGTGTGTTTGAGTTGACCCAAAGGGGATATTCCGATTACGCCTTTATCGGCGGGGCTCAAATCGATATGTACGGTAATATCTGTTCAACCATCCAGGGCGAGGATTACAGAAAACCCCAGGTCCGTTTCCCCGGGAGCGGTGGGGCAGGGGCCATGGCCGCCAACTGTGAAAAGACAATCGCCATTATGGCTCTGGAAAAGAGAAGATTTGTGGAGAAGGTGGACTTTGTAACAAGTATCGGTTTTGGTGATGGTTCACCTGACTATAGAGATAAAGCCGGTGTTATGGGTTCCGGCCCGTACAGAGTAATTACCAACCAGGCTTTGTTCGGATTTGATGAGGAAACCAGAAGGATGAAGCTTCTGGAAGTAAAACCGGGTGTGACCCCGCAGGAAGTTCAGGACCTGGTGGGATTTGAATTGATTATTCCTTCTGATGTTAAGGAAATGAAGGAACCCACAGAAGATGATCTCAAGTTGCTAAGGGAAACAATTGACGCAGAAGGGCATTTCTTAAAGCGGCAAATCAAGAAATAACGGTAGCGATGAACCCAAAAAGGATCCCGGCAAACGGGGCCGGGATCCTTAAACCCTATAAATATTTTTCCCTCTCCACTCTTTTACATTTCAAACCCAACTATATATGGTAACTATTCAATTTTTATGCCGTTGTTTTTAATAAACGAAATTAGCGAATCCATATCAATTTCGTATTTGTTTTTGGAGTAATGGCTTAGCATTCCCGGTATGCAGCCGATATCTTCATCCGATTGATCCAGAATAACAGTTCCATTACTCCCCGGTAACAGTTTAATATGAGTAGTAACCACCTGGTGACCGGAGTAGCTCTCCAACCAGTTATAAAACAACGTTAATTCACCGGTTACCTTTGTTGTTGCCAGCGTCTGTGCCGTACTACCTCCCCGGATTTCTTCAGCTCCTTCATTCGCCATAAATTAAATATTCCTCCTTTTTAGTGAAAAAACTCACTTTAAAAGGTAGACACCTTGCCCCTGCATGTCGTAATGCGCGCGCTCCCCTACCCTCCTTTCAAGAAGTGACTCTTGATGCTCAATTTTCAAAATTCTTCAAAAATAATGAATTTTCCTGCCGCTGAAGATATTTTTTTAATAAATTATTTTTACAAAGCTCCTTAGTTGCATGTTTCATGGCAAAAAGGCGTGTAAAAATTATTCAGCCCTTTCGAGGGCTATATTTTTTTCATTGCTATAGAATAAAAGGTAATATCTGTTATTGACATGCAGGAAAAGGAGAGTTAAAATCTATAATGAACATATGTCAATAAAAAACCTTTAAGGATGTGAATTCTGAAATTACCAAAAGGAGGTGTAATTATGCCAAGGGGCGATGGCACCGGACCCCTGGGTCAAGGTTCCGGCACCGGCCGGGGTGCGGGTCTGTGTTCGGGCAGGAATGACCCGGGTTATTTCAGCTGTTTCTCAGGTCGCCGGCGGGGTAGAGGTCGCAGAGGCACTCAGGCAAGCGCCAAGGAAGGCCTGCTGGATCAATTTACATTTTTACAGGACCGGCTCAACTCAATAGAACAAAAAATTAAAGACCTGGGTGTTAAGTAAAGTTTATTGTCAAAAGAGGTGCGGGTAACCAGTACTGGTTACCCGCACCTCTTTTAAGTATTGCTATTTTAGAGGTAATTTTTTAGCAATTCCCCCTGAAAAGGGCGGTGAGACGAGCCTTTTATTTTTTTATAAGCGGGGAATGTCGATATTTTGGGGGAATCTCCGGCCAGCCGGGGATTTATTCTGAATGTTAGAGAGTAATATAGATGTCGTTTAGTTGACAATTTTGACGGAAATCTAGCAGGGAAATGTAAACTGCCGGAGAATATATTTAGATATCACACAAGTTTTAAAGTTTTAAAATATTCCACAATCTAAAAACTAGAATGTCGTTGTGTACAATTGGTTTATTTGATACCCAAGAGCAAGGGTAAATAGCCGGTAAGCTTACGCGTGGCGGCTTTTTGCCCCTGAAGGAAGTATTGTCAGTCCTGGTATCATTATTGCATTGGCTTTATAGTGTTGAGTGGCTTAAAGGGGGGAGCATATGCGGTGAAGCTGAAGGAAAATTTTTATGGCTGCGTCTGAATTATTTTACAGTCTGCCAGGGCATAGTCTTGATTTTGAACAGTCCAGGAAAAACCCTTTCCGGAGGGTGAGTTGTTAGGGAACTAATTAGCCTAAATAAAGGGGTAGATGTTATGGCCATGGACGATTTAACGTCTAAAATTAGAGACATTAGTGAACAAAATCCCAACCTCTGTATGCAGTGTGGAACCTGTAGTGCCAGCTGCACAGGGATTGGTGCGATGGAACAGCTGCCCAGGCAGGTAATGCGCCTGCTGCAATTGGGTAAGGACAAGGCTCTTGAGTCTTCGTCCATTTGGATGTGTACCACATGTTTGACTTGCACTGCCCGCTGCCCGCGCGGAATAGATATTGCCCGCGTAATGGAGGCATTGCGAGTAATTAACCTGCGTCAAGGAAATGAGGTTCTGGTTTTGGAAGATATTCCGCTGGAATTGCTGACGGAAGTTCCCCAAATGGCCTTGACCAGTGGATTTCGCAAATTAAGTGCATAAAGGAGGGATAAAATGGCCATTCCGTATTTCCCGGGATGTACATTAAAGACCAAGGCCACGGGGTTGGATAGCTCCACGCGGGCAACGCTTGCCGCACTGGGAGTGGAATTAGCCGAACTGCCTGATTGGACCTGTTGCGGCACAGTATTTCCACTGGCCCAAGATAACTACATGGGTATGGTAGCGGCGGCCCGCATTTTAATCAATGCATCCAAAGAGGATGACGGCCGGCTGGTTACAGTATGTTCTTTCTGCTATAACGTCTTAAAGCGTGTTAATTATGCTATTAAGAACAATGAGGAAACCCGCACAAAATTGACCCAGTATTTAGAAGAAGAGTATGCTGGGGAAACAAAGCTAGTTCATCCTCTGGAAGTGTTGCGGGATGATGTGGGCTTCGAAGCCCTGCAGGGCAAGGTTAATGATAAAGTGAAGGGCCTGAAGGTAGCTTGTTATTACGGCTGTATGCTCTCCCGCCCGGCTTCGGAAATGCAGTTTGATGATGAGCCGGAGAACCCCACCATTATGGAAGATCTGGTTGGCGCAATGGGGGCAGAGCCGGTTGATTTTAAATACAAGACCAAGTGTTGTGGTTCTTACCAGGTAATGAAAACATATGATCTCGTGGTTAAGAGAGTACGGGAAATCCTTGAAGGTGCGACAGCTTCAGGTGCCCAGGCAATTATTACCAGCTGCCCCCTCTGCCAGTTTAACCTGGATTGGATCCAAGAAAAAATTGCAGAGGAAGACAGCAGCTTTGCCAAGATACCGGTATTGTACTTTACCCAGCTTTTAGGTGCGGCTCTGGATGTGCCTGCTGAGGAGTTGGGATTAGATAAGCATTACGTTGATCCTAAAGCGTTGTTAAAAGGCTAAAATCGCAATAATTGCATTAAAGGAGGCAAGCGTATGCCTGAACAAAAAATGGTTAACATTTATATTATGGGTAAGCAATATGAGGTTCCTGCCGGTGTAACCATTATGAAAGCTATGGAATATGCCGGTTACCAGTTTATCCGGGGCTGTGGTTGTCGGGGTGGTTTCTGCGGTGCTTGCGGTACCGTGTATAGAAAACCCGGTGATTTCCGTCTTTACAGTGGACTTGCATGCCAGTTGCAGGCGGAAGAGGGTATGTATCTGAGTCAGATTCCTTTCTATCCTGCTAACCGGTCAACTTATGACTTACAAGAACTTACTCCTGAGTTATCCACCATTCTTAAGCACTATCCGGAAGTGACCCGCTGCTTGGGTTGTAACCAGTGTACTAAAATATGCCCGCAGGGCTTAAATGTAATGGATTATATAGCAGCAGCCCAGCGCGGTGACATTGAAAAGGCAGCCCACCTGTCTTTTGACTGCATTATGTGCGGACTCTGTGTTTCCCGTTGTCCTGCCGAGATTGTACATTATAATGTAGGTATTCTTTGCCGCAGGCTTTACGGGCGCCATATTATTCCCAAGGCCCAGCACCTTGCTAAGCGGGTTGAGGAAATTAAGTCCGGTAAGTTTGATGAAGAATTGAACAAGCTCATGAGCATGGGCCAGGAAGAACTTACCAAGCTTTATGATGATCGTGATATGGAACAATAGGCTGCCCATTAGGCCAATAAATCAGGCTGCTTGTGATTATGAGAAAAGGATGGTGACAAAATGTACACAGCGGAAATGCTGGAATTAATAAAGGTTGTTGAGCAAACACGGGAAAGGCGCATGAGCGAATCTTTTCCCCGTATTAACGTAGAAACAAAGAATGAGCTGTTGCGTGGTTATCACCCGGACTATATGGACGGAGCCATGAGGCCTGTTCAGTTGGGACCCAACAAGGGTGATGAATTGCCCCACGAGCACGTTGATATCCTTGAAAGCCGGTCTTTTGTTGATCCCGATGATATAGACCTGGAAAAGATAGATTTTGATGTGGATGTACTGGTCATCGGCGGTGGCGGCGCCGGTACTTCAGCAGCCATTATGGCCGCCGAGGGCGGAGCAGATGTTCTTTTAGCCACCAAATTGCGTCATGGTGACGCCAATACCATGATGGCAGAGGGCGGCATTCAAGCTGCCGACAAAGAAAATGACTCTCCTCCCATTCACTATTTGGATGTAATGGGTGGCGGCGGTTTCCAAAACATTCCTGAACTGGTTGCAGCGCTGGTGAGCGATGCTCCCATTTGTATCGAATGGCTTGAAAACTTCGGTGCCATGTTTACAAAGTCTCCGGACGGAACCATGACTACCATTCACGGTGGTGGTACCTCCCGTAAGCGCATGCACTTTGCCCACGACTATACCGGTGCTGAAATAATGCGTACTCTGCGGGATGAAGCCCGTAACAGAGGCGTAAAGGTAATAGAATTTGCACCGGCCGTAGAGCTTTTGAAGGACGATCAGGGTCAAGTTGCCGGCGCCGTTCTGTACAACATGGAAACTGAGAAATACTACATCTGCAGGGCTAAGGCCGTTATTATGGCCACCGGTGGTTCAGGTCGCCTGCACATCAATGAATCCCCCACCACCAACCACTACGGGGCAACCGCAGATGGTATCATCATGAGCTACCGGGCCGGTGCCAAGCTGGCATTCTTAAATGCTACCCAGTTCCATCCCACCGGTGTTGCTTTCCCCGAGCAGGTTGTGGGTCAGCTGGTAACGGAAAAGGTACGTGGTTTGGGTGCCCAGCTGGTGAACATTGAAGGTGAGCAGTTTATTTACCCGCTGGAAACAAGGGACGCTGTTTCCTCGGCTATTATCCGTGAGTGCCGTGAGCGCGGCAAAGGTATCAAAGTGCCCAGTGGACTGGGTGTATGGTTAGATTCTCCCATGATCGATATCATTCATGGTAAAGGTACCGTACAAAGGGAACTTCCCGCCATGTTCCGTATGTTTGATAACTTTGGCATTAAAATGGATGAGACCCCCATTATTATTTATCCCACCCTTCACTACCAGAACGGTGGCGTGTTAATTAATGATAAAGCTGAAACCGAGGTTCCCGGACTGTACATCGCCGGTGAGTGCTCCGGTGGAGTGCACGGACGCAACCGCTTGATGGGTAACTCCCTGCTGGATATTATTGTGTTCGGTCGCCGTGCCGGTATGAATGCTGCAGAGAAGGTCAAGAATGTAAAAGTTGGCAAGCTCAATTTGGAACATGCCAAGGCCTATAATGAAGAACTTGAAAAGCTTGGTATTAATGAAAGAGTTGCTCCTATTCTTATTCCTGATTATCGTTACAAGATTAGCGGTTAATTTTTTCACGGGGTGCGGATTATTCTATACTGAATTAAAGCCGGGGGAGAAAGACCTTTTAAGGTCTTTCTCCTTTTTTGTGAGGTAGTGCACATGGGGACGGTTCTATTGTGCTAAAAGTTACTCTTAGTGCTCGGGTGCCCCGGTGGTTTCCTCCGTTCGCTCCGCAATTATTCTTGTAGAGCGGGTAAGTGTCTCCCGGAAAGCCGCTTGCAGCAGACTGCTTGCCTACTTCTTCACGCCCTTTCGGGGTCATGGCTTTTGGGATTTGACGGGCTACGCGCCGCTACTCAGTGCTCCTCTTACTCCGGAAATCACCGGGTCACCCTGGTGGTACTTTTTCAATCTTCTGCTGGTGCCGCCTTTCGGCGGCAGGGGCGTTTACCAGTATAATTGTGTCATAAATGGTCGGTGAACGCTATCGTGCCGGCGACATTTTTTCAATCCTTTTAACTAATTGCGGTTCAAAATTTTAGAAATAGGGTTGAATGGTTGACGAGGTATGTAATTTTCGAATATAATTACAAAAAAATAATGAATGCGCAATATTTCGCTAGTATAATAGTAATAATTAACAAAGCAATCAATTTTTTATTAATATTAAAATAAAATTATAATAAAAAGGAGGTTATCTGAGTTGGCACTATTGTTATTCATTTATTTGTCCGTGGGGGCTTTTATAGGTATATCCCTTTACAAGGCTTATACATACGCTAAAATGCCCCTGCATGGACGGTGGGAACTGTATCCCGTGCCGAAGGAGGCAGGGGAAAGAGGGCATTATGGTGGATCATATTATGAAGAGTTGGAATGGTGGAAAAAGCCGAGGAAGATTTCTCATGTCGGGGAAATCAAAGAGATGTTGAAAGAAATGATTTTTATTAAAAACCTTTTTGTTAACCAAAAAAGACAGTGGTGGTTGAGTTACTCACTGCATCTTGGGATCTATCTTGTAGGATTGTGGACTATACTGCTTCTCACCGGAGCGTTGTTGGAGCTGTCAGGAACACCCGTTGCGGCTTCCCAGCAGACAAGCAATTCGGCCTTTATGGTAAGCTTTATTTATTACGCAACAATTTTCTCCGGGTTGGTTGGAGCTGCTTTACTCACCATCGGTTCCGGGGGATTGTTTATAAAAAGATTAGTCAACAACACATTCAGCAGGTATACTACGCCTCAGGAATACTTAAATCTGTTATTCCTGTGCGCCGTGTCGGTATCCGGGTTGGTGGTATGGGCCGGAGACCCCGCCTTTAATTACGGACGGGAGGTACTCAAAGGGCTGCTTACCTTTTCGCCTATTCATGCCGGAACTGCTTTAACCGTACACATTTTGCTGTTGGGTGCATTATTGATATATATACCTCAAACCAAAATGAGTCACTATGTAGGAAAATATTTTGCCTTCCACAAGGTGCTGTGGGAAAATGAACCAAATATTCCCAACTCCAAGATGGAACAAAAGGTTAAAGAAAATCTGAGCTACAAGCCAAAAACATCCTGGTCGGCACCCCATATTAATCCAGGTGCCATGGCATCAGAAGAAAAGTAATCATAATGGAAGAGGTGGACACCCTTTATGGCTAACGTAAAACCCGAAGATATGGGAAAGCCATCTGAATATATCGCCCGGCCTGAAGAATTAATGCCTTTGCCCGCACCTTATGACAAGCCTGGGATGGAACCAGAATTCAAGCCGATTAAAGACTCCTGGAAAGAGGACTTTTGTACCAGCCTGGATGGTTTTGTGGGCAATGACACTTTAAGCAGGCCCAAAACAAAAGAAGAAGAACAAGAAATGATTAAAAAGTTCCTGAGCGGTCTGGACAAGCTCTTCTCAGACGAGACAAACAGGGGCTATTTACAGCCGCTTACTCTCTCCTTTGAATACTGTGCCAAGTGCAACACTTGTTCCGAGGCTTGTCATACCTTTAAAGCCAGCGGCGAAACCGAAATTTACAGGCCTATATTCCGTTCTGAAGTGCTGCGCAAAATATACCGGAAACACAAAAACGGAGACAGCCTGCTAAATAGATTTGTGGGCGGAGACATTGATATAAATATCGAAACAATAATGCGGTTAGGCGAACTGGCTTACCGTTGCAACCTTTGTCGCCGCTGCGCACAAACCTGCCCGCTGGGTCTTGACAATGGCCTCCTGGCCCGGGAAATCAGAAAAATTTTCAGCATGGAAATGGGTATTGCTCCCAAGCCCCTGCATGAAAAGGGTACAATCAATCAATTAAGAACCGGATCAAGCACCGGCTTAAACAAAGCGGCCCTTCTCGATGTAATTGAATTCATAGAAGAAGACATCTACGACAAAACCGGCAAGGAATATAAAATACCCATCGACAAAAAGGGCGCGGACATTCTTTTAACTCATAATGCAGGTGAATTCCTGGCTTGGCCCGAGAATCCCGCCGCCTTCGCCATAATCTTTGAAGAAGCAGGGCTTAACTGGACCCTGAGCAGCGAGATGATTGGTTATGATAACGTTAACTATGGAATTTTTTACGACGATGCCCAGGCGAAAAAAATAGGCCTGGAACAATTTAAAGCTGCCAGAGATTTAGGCGTTAGAAAAATTGTTATTGGTGAATGCGGTCATGCCCACAAGGCTGCCACGGTAAGTATGGATCGTAATGTGGCAGGGCCTGACAATATTCCCCGGGAGAGCTTCTTACCCCTGCTGCATGAAATAATTAAAAAGAAAGCAATAAAGCAGGATCCTTCCCGGAACAACTTTCCCGTTACCCTGCATGACCCCTGCAATATGGCTCGCATGATGGGATTGATTATGCCGCAAAGGGAAATCATCAAAACCATATGCCCGCAGTTTAGGGAAATGACTCCCAATGGTGCTAAAAACTACTGCTGCGGTGGCGGTAGCGGGTTTGCCATTATGAATTCCTTTAACTTCCCGGAATTCAGGAATAAAATATCCAGCAGAATGAAATTCAAGCAAATATTGAATGCATTCCAGGATACCATAGAAGACCCCGAAATTCCCAAATATGTATGCGCCCCGTGTTCCAACTGTAAGGGGGCAATAAGGGATATACTGGACTACTATGAAACAACCGCTAAATTTAACGTTCATTACGGCGGCCTGGTGGAACTGGTGGTAAACGCCATGCCGCAATTTGAAAGGCCTTTCCTGGACTTCCTCGATGAGGAAGCCGGGATGATGTAATAAGTGTTTTTATAATGTGTTTTTAGGTGTTTTTCGAGCCCGGAGGAAATCCGGGTTTTTTCTTTTTTTGGCTGCTTTTTAATGCTTATTGGCTGCGCATACTAAAAAGCCGAGAATAATGCAAAAGTCCATAACTATAGGGCTGCTTGACTTTTGAACCACTAATTGAAATATATATTGAAATATTGTTCTCATTATAATTGGTGCCAAATATTTCTGTCAATAATGTTTTGGGATAATTTTCGAAATTATTTTGAGAAGAATGTCGAACATTAAGTATATCAATATTTCTAAAATTTAAAAGAAACATTATCTCAAAATTTTATATACAAAGATATTGACTTAAGGACATAGGTTAAATATAATGGCAAAAAATAATGGCTGCGTAAATTTTCGCTAGTATAGTAGGAACTTTTCATTAAGCGAAAATTGTCACCCAATAATTGGCTGCAATAATGCATCAGTACAAACTACTCATAAGGGCTGCTGGTATCGCGTCTTTTTTTGCCGGCGTTTTCGCTGGCTATAACTAAGGAGGAATTTTTAGTGACTATTAGTGAACAAAAAGGCGTAAAGGGGTCCGTAATGGTTCTGGGCGGTGGCATCAGTGGGATGCAATCAGCCCTGGATTTGGCAGAATCGGGACTTAAGGTATACCTGGTGGAGGAAAAACCTGCAATTGGCGGCACCATGTCCCGGTTGGATAAGACATTTCCCACTAACGACTGCGCCATGTGCATAGTCTCTCCCAAGCTGGTGGATGTTGGGAGACATTTGAATATCGATATAATCACCGGTGCTAAAGTAAAGGGGCTGGAGGGCCAGCCGGGTGATTTTAAGGTGCGCCTGGATAAAAAAGCTAGGTATGTCGATCTTGATAAGTGTACCGGTTGCGGGGAATGCGCCAATGTATGCCCCGTGGAATTACCAAGTGAATTTGACGGTGGACTGGGGAACAGAAAGGCTGTTTATAAATTGTACGCCCAGGCCATGCCTTCAGCATACGCCATTGAAAAAAAGGGAACGCCCCCTTGTAGAGATGCCTGTCCCGCAGGAGTTAATGTACAGGGATATGTGCAGCTGGTCAAATCGGGCAAGTTCCTTGATTCATGGCGTTTAATTTATGAAAATAATCCCCTGCCTGCAGTGTGCGGCAGGGTTTGTACCCACCCCTGTGAATCCAAATGTCACCGGGGCAGTGTCGACAGCCCGGTTAATATAAGAGAGCTGAAAAGATTTACCTCTGACCGGGCTTACAGTGATCCTGAGGCGCTCTCCTTGCCTGAAATTCCGCAGCAGAGGGAGGAAAAGGTGGCCGTCATAGGATCCGGCCCGGCGGGATTATCCGCCGCCTACCAGCTGGTTAGAAAGGGATACGGGGTCAAGATATTTGAAGCCTTGCCCGTTGCCGGGGGTATGCTGCGGGTGGGGATCCCCGAATACCGTCTTCCCAAGGATATATTGCAACTGGAAATAGAATTACTGGAAAAACTCGGTGTGGAAATTCAGACCAACAGTAAGCTTGGAAAAGATTTTACAGTAAAGGATTTGCAGGAACAGGGCTTTAAAGCGGTCTTTTTGGCCCTCGGCGCTCATAAAGGAATAGACTTGAATTTGCCCGGGAGTGACCTGGCAGGGGTTATGTCCGGGGTGGATATGTTACGGAAAGTAAGCCTCGGTGAAAAGGTGGCCATGGGCAAGCGGGTGGCGGTTATCGGAGGCGGAAATACCGCCATGGATGCTGCCAGAACGGCATTACGCCTGGGAGCCGAAGAAGTGACAATTGTTTACAGGCGCTCTGAGGCTGAGATTACGGCTGCCCGGGAGGAAATAGATGAAGCCCTGGAGGAGGGCATAAAATTCCAAATGTTAACCAGTCCCAAACAGGTAACCGGGGATGGTGGCAAGGTTTCCGGGCTGGAATGTATCCTCAATGAACTGGGGGAAGAGGATGCCAGCGGGCGTCGTAGCCCGGTTCCGGTGGAAGGCAGTGAATTTATAATTCCGGTGGATAATGTAATAACTGCTGTGGGTCAAAAGCCCGATCTTGCCGGAATGGATTCCGGGTTGGAAACAAACAAAAGGGGTACCATTGTGGTTGACGAAAAAACGTTGGCCACCAATATTTCCGGTGTTTTTGCCGCCGGTGATGTTGTCACCGGACCGGCAACAGTAATTGACGCCATAGGCGCCGGTAAGAGGGCTGCAAGCAGCATTGATCTTTTCCTGCAGGGCGAAGAATTAACCGGCGAAGCAGCTTATAGTAGCGCCAAGGTAGTTGATTTTCCCGAACATAGTTCCGGTAATACAGGAATAGCCAGGATTGAAACTGATCTCAGTGACTGTGGCCAAAGGGTGAAGGACTTCAAGGAAGTGGCCTTGGGAATAACCGAAGAGCAGGCCCGTGAGGAAGCTCAGCGGTGCCTCAACTGCGGGGTATGCTCCGAGTGCGGGGAATGCGTCAAGGTATGCCAGGCCAACGCTATAGATCACGTCATGACAGATCAAGAAGAAGAAATTGAAGTGGGTGCCATTATCCTGAATCCCGGGGCGGATATCTACAATCCCACCGAGTTGGAATACTTCGGCTACAAAAAATATCCCAATGTTGTTACCAGCATTGAGTTTGAGCGGATACTGTCCGCCTCCGGTCCCTACCAGGGGCACATGGTTCGCCCTTCGGACGGAAAGGAACCCCGTAAGATTGCCTGGATACAATGTGTGGGTTCCCGGAATATAAAGATAAAACATGACTACTGTTCTTCGGTCTGTTGTATGTACGCCATTAAAGAAGCAGTGATTGCCAAGGAACATAGCGCGGGTGAGCTGGATACCACCATATTCCTTATGGATATGCGCTCTTACGGAAAAGACTTTGAAAGATATTATACCCGTGCCCGGGATGAACAAGGGGTTCGTTTTGTAAAGAGCCGTATCTACAGCATAAACCCATCCCCTGACGGTGAAGACAATCTGGCCATCAGGTACAGCGATGAAGAGGGTAATGTTTACTGGGAAGAATTTGACATGGTGGTACTTTCGGTGGGCTTTAAACCTTCTTGCGGTTCACAGGAATTGGCCCAAGCAGTGGGTGTGGAATTAAACGAATTCGGCTTTTGTAAAACCCAAGAGTTGTCCAAGGCGGTTACATCCCGGCCCGGAATATTTGCCAGCGGAGTATTTCAAGGGCCCAAGGATATACCCGAGACCGTGGTTGACGCCAGTGCCGCGGCGGGCTATGTCTCTCGCATGTTGGCCGAAGCCAGGGGAACGCTAACCAAAGCAAAGGAATACCCGCCCGAGAAGAATGTGGGGAAAGGAAAACCACGTATAGGAGTATTCGTTTGTAATTGCGGTATAAATATCGGCAGTGTAGTAAAGGTGCCTGAAGTGGTGGAATATACCAAGGGTCTCAAAAATGTAGTCTATTCCCAGGAATTTCTTTTCACCTGTTCCCAGGACAGTGTGGAAAAGATAAAAGAAATTATAGTTGAACAGGATCTTACCCGGGTGGTGGTGGCGTCATGTACTCCACGCACTCACGCACCGCTCTTCCAGAGCGCCCTGAGGGAGGCCGGGCTCAATCCTTATCTTTACGAACATGTGAATATTCGGGAGCACTCCTCCTGGGTGCACCGGGACAATAAACTTGAAGCAACCGAGAAGGCAAAGGATTTGATAAGAATGGCCGTTGCCAAGGCGGCCCTTCTGAAGCCGGTGACCCCTACTTTCACCGAGATAAATCATACCTCTCTGGTGGTGGGAGGCGGTGCTGCCGGAATGTCCGCGGCACTTTCCCTGGCAGAACAGGGATTTGATGTCTGCCTGGTGGAGAAGGAACAGGAGCTGGGCGGGCATATGAAACATATCCAATATACATTGGAAGGTTCGGATCCCCAGGCTGTTCTTAATGAACTTATTGACAAGGTAACTAACAATAACAAGATAACGATATATACCGGGGCGGAAATAAAAGATACCGACGGTTACCCGGGTAATTACCGTACAACCATAGAAATAAGCGGCGAAACCCAACAAATTGAACACGGGGGAACCGTACTTGCCACCGGCGCCGGTGCCGCCACAACCACGGAATATCTTTACGGGGAGCACCCGCGGGTAATGACTCAAAGTGAGTTGGAGCAGCAAATAGCCAACGGAGTTAATGAGAACCTGCAAAACATAGTAATGATCCAGTGTGTGGGATCAAGGGATCAAAACCGGCCCTATTGCAGCCGGGTTTGCTGCCAGCAGGCCCTCAAAAACGCTCTTAAAATCAAGGAAATGAACCCCAAAAGCAATGTATATGTGCTCTACCGGGATATAAGATCCTACGGGCTTATGGAAAAATTCTATACCAGGGCCAGGCAGAAGGGTATAATCTTTATTCGCTATAATGAGGAGGAAAAGCCCCGGGTGACTGCCGGTGATGACAGCGTTACAGTAACGGTTAAGGATCATGTATTGGGCGAGCCCGTTGCCATTGATGCAAGCCTTTTGGTATTAAGTACCGGGATTGTACCCAATGAAGATAACCATAAACTTAGCCAGCTGTTCAAGGTACCCCTGGACGCCGACGGGTTCCTTTTGGAAGCACACATGAAACTGCGCCCGGTGGACTTTTCAGCCGAAGGACTTTACCTGTGCGGTTTGGCCCACGCGCCAAAACTGGTGGGAGAATCCATTCAACAGGCCAATGCCGCGGCCATGCGCGCGGCCACGCTGTTGTCAAAGGAAAAACTGGAAAATGTGGCCATTACCGCTACGGTTAACGAAAAGCGCTGTGTTGCTTGCGGGGTATGCGTAGAGGCTTGCAGTTACAATGCCAGGGAGATTGACCCAATAAACAAAGTGGCCAAGGTCAGTGATGTACTGTGCCAGGGATGTGGTGCCTGCGTAGTGGCTTGTCCCAACGGCGCCACACAGCAAAAGGGTTTCGAAAAATCACAAATGCTGGCCGCCTTGAGTGCAGCATTAGTGTAAAGGGAGGTGAAGGCATATGAGTGCAGTTGAACATAAAGAGCCTGAGAACAAAAAAGGAGCCGTTTTGGTGGTGGGCTCGGGGATCAGCGGTATGCAGTCGGCCCTCGACCTGGCGGAATCGGGCTTCAAAGTATATCTAATCGAGCGTAAGCCCAGTATTGCCGGAACCATGCCCATGCTGGATAAGACATTCCCCACCAATGATTGCTCCATGTGTATCCTTTCCCCCAAGGTGGTGGATGTGGGGGGACATAGGAACATTGAAGTTATGACAATGTCTGAGTTGACTGAATTGGAAGGAGGGCCCGGAAATTTCCGGGCCACCGTGAAAACACACCCGCGCTATGTTGATATCGACCTATGTGTCAGCTGCGGCAGGTGTGAAACGGTTTGCCCCCAAACAGTTTCCAATAGATTTAACCAGGGGTTGGATGAGTGCAAAGCAATTTACAAACCTTATGCCCAGGCTTTTCCCAACGCTTATGTAATCGATAAAGAAAACTGCATAGAATGCGGAGCCTGTGAGGAAAAATGCGCCCGCAAGGCTATCAATCACCAAATGCAGGAAGAAATAAAGGAACTGCAGGTGGGCGCGGTGGTTTTATCCCCCGGTTTTGAAATATTTGATGCCGGTTTGAGACAAGAGTTTGGTTACGGGATATATGACAATGTGGTAACCAGCTTACAGTTTGAAAGGCTTTTGAGTGCCTCCGGGCCGCACCAGGGGCATCTGGTAAGGCCTTCCGACGGGAAGGAACCGGCCAAAGTAGCATTTATTCAATGCGTCGGCTCCCGTGAGCCGGGCAAAGAAAGAAATTATTGTTCCGGTGTATGCTGTATGTATGCAACTAAAGAGGCCATGGTGGCGCAGGAACATGTATCCGGGCTTAAGTCCTCTATTTTCTGCATGGATGTGCGGGCATACGGCAAGGGCTTTGAGCAATATTACCAGCGGGGACAAGATGAGTATGGTATTCGATATATAAAGTGTATGGTTTCCTCCGTCAAGGAACTGCAGCAAACAAAGAATCTTTTATTAAGATACCGTACACCCCAGGGTGAAATGGTGGAAGAAGAATTCGATATGGTTGTCCTGTCCGTGGGTATCAAGCCTTCCGCAGGGACTGATGAGCTGGCCCGGGTGGCCGGGGTTGGATTGGATGAGTTTGGTTTCTGTAAGACCGAAGGGGAAATGTGCACCACTTCCCGCGAGGGAGTATTTGTGGCCGGAACATTTGCCGGTCCCAAGGATATTCCTGAAACGGTTTCGGAGGCCAGCGCGGCCGCGGGGTATGTATCCCGTCTCTTGGGAGACGTGCGGGGCACCTGTACCGAAACAAAGCCCGCTGTGCCGGAAAGGGACGTAACGGGAGAGCCGCCCAGGGTGGGGGTGTTTGTGTGTAACTGCGGTATCAATATCGGCAGCGTAATCAATGTCCCCGAGGTGGCTAAATACAGCAAAACCCTCAAGGATGTGGCTCATGCCGGAGAGTTTTTGTTTGCCTGTGCCCAGGACAGCCTGGAAAAGATAAAAAAGCGCATCAAGAACCAAAAATTGAACCGCGTGGTGGTGGCCTCATGTACCCCAAGGACGCATGCCCCCTTGTTTCAAAATGCCCTTAGCGAGGCAGGCTTGAACCCGTATTTGTACGAGCATGTAAATATACGGGAACATTCCTCCTGGGTACACAGGGACCAGGGAGAAATGGCCACGGAAAAGGCAAAGGATCTTATACGGATGGCAGTGGCCAAGGTCCGCAGGCTTAAGCCCATTTACACCACCTTTACGGATATTGACCGGAGAGCCCTTGTGGTGGGGGGCGGCGCCGCCGGAATGTCTGCATCCTTCTCCCTGGCGGAACAGGGGTTTGATGTTTACCTGGTGGAAAAATCCCCTGAATTGGGTGGTAGATTGAGAAACCTCCATTACTCCATAGAGGGACGGCAGCCGGGGGTCCTTCTGGAGGAAATGATAAACAAAATCCAGGATAATCCCAGGATCACGGTATTTACCGGCAGTGAAGTGGTAGAAGTAGGGGGGTATCCCGGAAACTACAGGACAAAAATAGATGTGGACGGCGAGATACGGGAGATCGTGCATGGTTGTACTGTACTGGCCACCGGGGCCCAGGAGGTCAAGCCCACTGAGTACTTGTACGGTGAAAATGCTGGTGTAGTAACCCAGACCGAGCTGGAAGAAAAAATTAGCCGGGGTGAGACCTCGCAGCTTAATAATGTGGTTATGATTCAGTGTGTTGGTTCCAGAAATGATGAACGGCCCTACTGTAGCAGGGTGTGCTGTACCCAGGCAGTGAAAAATGCCTTGAAGATAAAGGAAATTAACCCCAATGCCAATGTATACGTACTTTACAGGGACATGAGGGTCTATGGAACAAAGGAAAAGTATTATACCGAAGCCAGGCAAAAGGGTGTTACCTTTATTAGATATGAACCCGAGGATGGGCCCGAGGTAACCCCCGGGGAAAACGGTTTGCAGGTGAGTGTAAAGGATCATATCCTGGGGTACACCTTAAATATAGACGCCGATGTGGTGGCTCTGAGTGCCGGTGTTATGCCCGGTGCCGATAATGAAAAGCTGAGCCAGCATTTTAAAGTATCCTTGAACGACGAGGGATTTTTACTGGAAGCTCATATGAAACTGCGCCCTGTAGATTTCGCCGCGGACGGTCTCTATCTTTGTGGTCTGGCTCACTCGCCCAAACTGATTGACGAGTCAATTGCTCAGGCCAACGCTGCGGCCATGCGGGCCGTTACCTTGCTCTCTAAAGAGCGCTTACAAAACGTGGCAATTACCGCCACTGTGGATGAGGAGTCATGCATAGGGTGCGGGTTGTGCGTCAAGGCCTGCAGTTATGATGCCCGTTACATTGATGAAGATACCGGTGTGGCCGGAGTTACCGACGTGCTTTGTCAGGGATGCGGTGCCTGCGTGGTGGCCTGTCCCAGTGGTGCAAGCCGGCAAAAGAGCTTTGAAAAGGAGCAAATGCTGGCTTTAATGAAGGCGGCAATGTTTTAACGAATAAAAAAGGAGATGGTACTCCATGAGCGTAGCGTTGAAAAATGATGAAAAGCCTCCGGTTGAGGATTACGCTAATAAGGTGAGACAGCAGAGCCAAAAGCAGTTTGAACCCCGTATCATAGGCCTGGTTTGCAACTGGTGCAGTTACGCGGGTGCGGATCTTGCCGGTACTTCCAGGGCTCAATATCCCCCCAATATCCGCTTGGTAAGGGTAATGTGCTCGGGCGCCGTGGATCCCTTATATATCTTAAGGCCCATTATCGACGGGGCTGACGGTGTACTGGTGGGCGGGTGACACTCCGGAGACTGCCACTATGGTAGTGGCAATTATAAGGCCCGCCGCAGGATAGCCATTGTGAGATCCACGCTGGAGACATTCGGCCTTGACCCGGATAGAGTGTGGTTCCGGTTTATCAGTGCATCGGAAGGTAAATTGTTTGCCCAGACAGTGGATGAGTTTGTTAAAAAACTCAAGGAATTAGGTCCTAACCCCAACCGCAAATTGTGGGAAATTTAAACAGGAGGTCTTAAGGTTAACATGAAAACTTTTGCACTGGAAACGGGGACACAAAAAATAAATGAAGCCTTAATCTCCTTTTTTCAGGGGCTGATGGAAAAGGGCATAATTGATTCCCTGCTGGTACCCCAGGAGGTAAAATCAAAAACCATGGTGGTAATGACGCTGGTTAAAGATCCCGAGGGTTTAAAGGGTATTAACCCGTTAGCACCGGTGGCTATGACTAATGCTGCTAAAATTGTGTCCAACTTAACCGTAACGGATCCGGGAGAAAAGATAGGTGTTGTTTTACGCTCCTGTGAAACAAGGGCCCTCATTGAACTGGTGAAATTACAGCAGGCTAAACTGGATAACCTTGTTATTATAGGAATGGATTGCGTGGGTACATTTGAGCCTCTGGAATACCGCAGGCTTGTGACCGGAGGAGAATGGGATTTGGGACAGTGGCTTAATTCCGCTGCCGGCGGTGAAACCGCCAGCAGCGGAATGGAGGTAAGGCCGGCCTGTGCCATGTGCGGGCATGTTACCGCGGAGCATGCTCATATAACCCTGGGCTGGGTGGGCATGAATCCCCAGGAGCAACTGGTTATTGAGGCGGAAGATCAACTGGCGGATAAAATTAGCGATCTGGGTCTGAAGGAATGCGGTGAAGTTAAGGGCCGGGCAGATGCAATAAACCGCATTGTTGAGGAAAGAAATGCAATTAAAGCCAAGAAATTCGAGGAATTTGCAGCCCGAACCGGTACACTGTCGGGTATGGTTGATGAGTTGGCCGGTTGCCTGCGGTGTTATAACTGCCGCCAGGCCTGCCCCATTTGTATTTGCCAGGAATGTGTTTTCGTATCCCCGGTATTCAAACATGAACCTGAGGACTACCTCAAGTGGGCCCAGAAAAAGAGCGTTATTGAAATGCCAACGGATACATTGCTCTTCCATATTACCCGGGTTAACCACATGGGTGTCAGCTGCGTCGGTTGCGGTCATTGCGAAAGCGCGTGTCCCAGCAAGCTGCCCTTGACATTACTCTTTGGAACTGCCGGTAAGAAAGTACAGGACATCTTTTCTTATATTCCGGGTCATGACGTTGATGAACCGCTGCCCCAGACCACCTATAAGGAAAATGAATTGGAACCGCGGTAGGGGAGGTTTTATACTATGAAGATATTAGACGGTACTGAAACCCTGCAGACTGACCCTCAATTCTCCGCGGCGGTACGGGAGAAAAGCGGGCAGCCCATAGAACTTTGCTACCAGTGTCAAAAATGCGCCACCGGTTGTCCTGTGGGTGATTACACCGATTATTCCCCCAATCAAATATTGCGCATGGTTAGCTTCGGCATCAAAGACCGCGTATTAACAAGTTCAGCCATATGGCTCTGTTCCGCCTGTGAGACCTGTGGTGTGCGGTGTCCTAACGGTATCCGGATTTCCGAGGTTATGGATACGCTGCGTGCAATGTCCGCGGCAGCGGGGTTGAGCCGGGAAAAACAAGCCGAGACCTTTCACCGTATGTTTTTGAAAGGGGTACAGGCCAGGGGGCGTGTACACGAGGCCACCCTCATGGCGGGGTATAAGTTGAAGACAGGTCAAATGTTTACTGATCTTGACTTGGGGTTGCAGTTGTTTAAGAAGGGTAAATTGCCACTATTTCCCCATGGTATTAAAAATAAAAATGAAATTAAAAAAATATTCACAAGATCAGAGGTTGCCGGGGAAGGGGGTAAACAATAATGAAATTGGCATACTACCCCGGGTGTTCCCTTGAATCCACCGCCAAAGAATATGATCAATCTTCCCGTTCAGTATGTGCCGCGCTTGATTTGGAACTTCTGGAAGTAGAGGACTGGAGCTGCTGTGGCTCCACCTCGGCGCATAACCTGAACCACGCGCTGGCAACGGCATTGCCGGCCCGAAACATAGCCCTGGCCCAAAAAAACGGGCTCGATGTAACGGTCCCCTGCGCCGCTTGTTTTGCCCGGCTGCGTAAAGCCGACTATATGATGCGCTACGACCAGGAAGCACGCCGGCAAATAGAAGAAATTGTGGGGTTCAAATACAAAGGAGAAATTCGCATTATCTCCCTGGTGGAAGCTATGGTGGACAAAGTGGGTTTGGACAGTATTTCCTCCAATGTGGTAAAGCCCCTTGACGGTCTAAAAGTGGCTTGCTATTACGGCTGTTTAATGGTACGTCCCCCGGAAGTACAGGGTTTTGACAGTGTGGAGAATCCTGTAATGCTGGATAATTTGGTTAACAGCCTGGGCGCCCAAGCTGTTAAATGGTCATACAAAACCGAATGCTGTGGTGCCAGCCTTTCCCTCACCAATACCAATGTAGTGCAGGGGGCCGTGGCCAGAATTGTAAATGCTGCCCGGGAAGCCGGGGCTGCAGCAATCGTAACATCCTGCCCCATGTGCCAGAGCAATTTGGAGATGCGACAGGGCAGTGATAAAATGCCGTCCTTCTATTTCACCGAGCTTATGGGTTTGGCCTTCGGGTTAAACGAAGCACAGGGATGGCTGGGAAAACACTTAATTGACCCCAGGGGTGTTGTAAACATATAAAAAAAAGGGGGAAGGGATTTTAATCCCTTCCCCCTTTTGAGCGCAGGTGCTGCCAACTACGGCAGAATAAATCACCGGGGCACCAGAGCACAGAAAGTGAAGTAATTCAACAATAGGTGCCAGGTCCCATTTTCTTGAATTATTACTGAATACTTTTTTCAAGGTAGACGCTCATGCCGCCGTATGGCGGCACCAGCAGAGGAATGAAAAAGTTTCTTTATGGCTTTGTACACAGCGGATACCGGGAGAAGGCGGGGGCAACACCCGGAGCGAACATACGCAAGTATACGGCAACGGCATTGATACCTGTCGGAACAAGGTCATATTAGCTTTGCCGTTGCGGAGCAACCTCTTATGTGTGAAAGCCAATGTGTCAGAGAGCGAACGGAGCGGAGGATCAGCGGCGAATCTTATCTGAGCGAAGCGAGTTATGAGCCGCCCGGAGCGGAGTGAGCTCATTCAATTAAAGGCTGAGTAAGTGAGCGCAGGGTGTTGCCCCCGCCGGCGAAGTAATTATCTTAAAACGAAACCATAGAGAATTTTTTCAAGGTAGGGAAGGGATAAAATCCCTTCCCCTTAGGAACTCTAACGCTCGTGGGGTTCCTTGACCATGTCAAGTATACCGTACATTGTTTTAGCCAAACCTATTCCTGTCAGGCCCCATCCCAATAAAGGGTTTCTTTCCCGCAAAGCCAAGCCGGTACCGGATTCAATGGTGCCCAGAAAAGTCCATATAGGACCACTATTCATTTGTCGATTCCCCCTTTTAGTTAGAGTTCAAATTTATTTTAACCACTGATTCCTTCTTTATGTTTCGCATTAAAAGAGGATTTTTTCTCGAAAATGGATAAATTTAAATTAAGGTTTTGGTAAAGGCAACAAGGGGGCGATCAGGTTTGGTGGTGGGTGTATTGACTGTGGATATATTCGTCGGGGAAGCTACATCCTTGAAAGGTAAGAGGAGGGTTTTAAAAAGCCTGCTGGATAGATTGAAATCCAAGTTTAACATATCAGTGGCCGAGGTGGGAAAACAGGATTCATGGCAGCGTTCCACCATCGGTATCTCCATGGTGAGTAATGAATCGGCCCATGCATACAAGGTTTTGTCCGCGGTGATACATTTTATTGAAGTTCACGGCGGCGTAGAGCTACTGGATTATAGTACCGAGCTGCTATAGCAATATAAAAAGGGAAATGTCTTGGCGACATTAAAGAATTACTTTCAAATAACTCAAGAAAATGGTGACAGGCACCATTTTTCTTGAGTTATTGCTTTAAGTTGATACTTGGTGATTCCGGGGATGTTTTTCCGGTTCAGCAGGTGCTGCCTTTATCTCTGCAATCAGCATGCCCGCCAGGATTAAAAGGCATCCCACCGCCTGCTGCCAGTTTAAAAATTCCCTTGCCAGCAGATGGGCCGTTATAGCCGAAAAAACAGGTTCCATGGTGAAAATAATGGCCGTATGCGTAGGGGATGTATACCTTTGCACGCTGTTCTGGATTAAATAGGCCAGCGATGTTGCCGGTATAGAGCAGACAATGAACCCTATCCACACCGGTTTTGAAAAATGAGCCGGCATTGTCTCCACATTAATAGCCACTACAAAGCTTATTAAGGCCACCACAGCTATTTGAAGCATGGCCATTAGAACCGGATCGTAACTTTTGGCGTAACGCCCTATAGCAATAATGTGGGAGGCAAAGGAGATTGCGCAAAGGAAAACGAGAATATCGCCGAAGTTGAGGCTGTAACTACCCCCCTTAAGGGTTAGCAAACCCAGCCCGGCGGTTGCCACTGTCACTCCAATTATAATGAACAAGCCCGGTGGCTTTTTTAAAAAAACGCCGATATTACCGGCACCAGAACAACTGCCAGCCCGGTTATAAAGCCTGCCGTGGCGGGACCGGTGTATTTTAGGCCCACGGTTTGAAAGGCATATCCGGCAAATAGGTAAAGCATCCTTGATAACAACAAAGGTTAGGCCCCAGGAGAAGGCTACAAACAAAAGAGCCATATCAGCCTTAACCTGGCGAATTCGCGAGCTGTTCATAACCATTACGTGTGTCCTCTCTGAAAAACTCTAAGTATTTTCTCATGGCTTGCAAGAACTGTCAACGGGCTGAAAATTTACTCAATACTTTACATTTTTGTGAACACCCGGCAGGATTTTGCCGATTTTAGAAGAAAACTTTGTAGGACCCAATGGGGTGTGGGGAGGTGTAAAGAAGTAAAGGTAAATGTAGGGCAACACTTATTACTAAAGGGGGGTATTATCATGAAAAAGTGGCTGAGATTTGGACTTATAGTAATTTCTATTTTTGCCTTAATTGCCGCTGCCGGTTGTGGCGGTGGTGGCGAGGATGCTGCAGCCACCGGCGAGCCGGCCGAAGATCAAGGACAGGCTGGTGCAGAAAAGATTTTAATTGCTTCGGATACGGCTTATGCACCTTTTGAGTTTCAAGATCCCAATACCGGGGAATATGTTGGATTTGACATGGACTTGGTTAAGGCCATTGCCGAAGTTAACGGGTGGGATTATGAGATTCGCAGTATGAACTTTGACGGAATTGTTCCTGCTCTGGAAAGTTCCAGTGTGGATATGGCCATTTCAGCCATGACCATTACCGACCAGCACAAGGAAAAGGTGAACTTTTCTTATCCTTATTACCGTTCCGGGCAAAGCGTAATGGTTCAGGCCACCAATGAAGAAATTACCGGTTTTGAAGATCTTGACGGTAAACATATCGGGGCACAAATTTCCACCACCGGAGCAATGGAGGCCAACAAGGTCCCAAATGCCAAAGTTACAGAATATAACACCATTAATGAGGCCTTCATGGCCCTGAGAAACGGAAATATTGATGCCATTGTTAACGACTTTCCGGTTAACGCGTACTTCATTAAGCGCGGCAATGATGATGTTAAGCTGGTGGGCGATTTGAGAACCAGCGAACATTATGGTATTGCTATACCCAAGGATAAGCCGGAAATTCTGGAAGGTGTCAACAGCGCTCTGGAAACTTTAAAGGAAAACGGCAAGTATGCGGAGATTTATCAAGAGTGGTTCGGGGAAGAACCGCCTGAGTATTTGCCGGGAGAACCACCCCAGCAATAAACCAAAGTAATAGCGAAAAAACCGAAATCATAAATATGCGTAGCACTGGTGTGTTACGCATATTTTCCTGTTTCGGGTGACAGAGGTGAACTCATGGAAGTAGCAATCAGCAGTTTCCCGGTACTTATGATGGGGGCGGCGCGGTCTTTGGGTATGACATACCGCCAGGCAATGCGGTATATTATTTTGCCCCAAGCCTTTAAGAGAATGATTCCACCCTTGGGAATTCATTGCTCTTTTAAAGGATACTGCCCTTGTGTCCATTATCGGTTTTGAAGAGCTCTTCCGGCGGGGCCAGTTAATTGTGGGGGCAACATACGAGGCCTTTGCCATTTATTTGGAAGTGGCTTTCATTTATTTAGCTATGACCCTGACTTTCTCGCGCTTTGTGGATTACCTGGAAAGGAGGCTGAAAACCGGTGATTGAGGTTAGAAACCTTTATAAACGTTTTGGAGATTTGGAAGTTTTAAGGGATGTCAACTGCCGGATAGCCTCTCAGGAAGTGGTGGTGGTAATTGGCCCCAGCGGTTCGGGGAAAAGTACGTTTCTCAGGTGTATAAACCTGTTGGAGGAGCCCACCTCAGGGGATGTATTTATAAATGGAGTAAACCTTATGGACCCCGGTACCAACATAAATCAAATGAGGCAAGAAGTGGGTATGGTTTTTCAGCAGTTTAACCTGTTTCCCCACAAGACTGCAATGCAGAATATTACCATGGCCCCGATAAAGGTGTGCGGCTTAAGCGAAAAGGAAGTCAGGGATGTGGCTGAAGAGCTTTTGCGTAAGGTGGGCCTGAATGATAAAGCAAATGCCTACCCCCAACAGCTTTCCGGGGGGCAGCAACAGCGGGTGGTAATTGCCAGGGCTCTGGCCATGAGATCCAAAGTTATGCTATTTGACGAATGCACATCGGCTCTCGACCCTGAAATGGTGGGGGAGGTGCTTGCCGTTATGAAGGACCTGGCCAAGGAAGGAATGACCATGATCGTTGTCACCCATGAAATGGGCTTTGCCAGGGAAGTGGGGGACAGGGTAATTTTTATGGACGAAGGTATGATAATAGAAGAGGGAACTCCGGTACAAATATTTCAAAATGCCCAGCATGAACGCACAAAAGCATTCTTGAGTAAAATATTATAAAACTTTCTCTATTAAAAACCCTCCGCGTGTTTGCGGAGAGTTTTTGCTAACCTATCATGGTATTCATTTTTCCTTCAAAGGTCATTCTCTCAAATAACATACGGTCATCCTTGGAGACGTTTTTACCGAATCTAACCATAAGTACATTTGCCGGGTGTTCTAAAATATCCGGATCGTCCGTGGGCACCTGTACCAGACCTACCCGGCCGAAAAGTTTTGTAAGCATTCTTTGATAATCCCATACGCTCAATCCCGTTTGGTTGACATCCCAGTGCCAGCAGAACTCCATTGTGATGGCAATATAATTCTCCAGTTCTGGATTGGAAAAACCAAGCTTGAGTAGATTTTCGCCTATTTTACAGAGGCGCCAATCTTCGCTTACTTCTATGCCGCCCATTTCAATAACAGCGGGGTGTTTTGACCACCGGGTGTATTTGTCGGGCTCGTGAAAGGTAATGTACCCTACAATTTCCTTTTCGTGGCGGGCAATGTATATCATGCCCATGGGCAGTTGGCTGATCTCTACGAGAGCTTTTTGCTGCTTCTTAGGAGGTCTGAAGTTCGTTAATTTTTCATTCATGGTAAGTTTTTCAATCTCGTGCCCGCTAACTGGGCCTTCAATCACTATCAATCCCCGGTGGGATTGGTAACTCATTTTCTGTGCCATCAGGTATCAACCTCCTCGATCAGCCGGTGGTAAACGGCTGAAAAAAAAGACGGCTCGGATAGTTCTTGAGGGTATTATAGTCATGGTGGTTAGTTTTTTGCAATGCCAAAACCTTAAGTTTCTATATTAAGAATATTCACATTATTATGTAAAAATAGGTTCAGATCCTTAACTTATTTGCCTTTTGCTGATTTGATTTTACATGCACGCATGGGTAGTTTCCTCCGTTCGCTCCGCAATTATTCTCTCTTGATTCCTATGTTCACAGCCCCTAACCGCTAACCAACTAGTGTTTACCTATAAGAAAATGTCATGAAAGTTTAGTTTAGTCCGTGGGCGCCCCGGTGGTCTCCCACCTTTTAACCATTAACTGGTTTATCAAGCAAAAAGCCGGGTAGTTTACCCGGCTTTAGCCACAAGTTGTAAAAAGTCATCCCCCAAGGGTGTGAGGCTGCAAATTTTGCTTTTTCCCTCGGTTTCCACTTCAATGAGCCCAAGGGCGTACAATTGCATCACTACGTGGTCCAGAACGGCCCTTTTTACCTTTGCTGTGAGGGAAAGACCTTCTTTATTCATACTGCCTTCTTCTCCCAGGGCCCTCATGACTCTAAGGGCTTCTTCAGGTAAACGATCACTGGCCTTTAATAAGTATTCGTTGAGTGTCAACAAATTATCACTCCCTAATAAAATGTTTTTGATAGATATAGTATTGACATTTTTTTTCTAATTAATAAGCTGTTAGGCCAACGATTTCATTGTTAATTAAAGGAAATGTGTTTATTGAACAAAAAAAATGCCTCCGGTTCTTGACAGGGAACAATTGTACGGTTAAAATAAATACCAAACAACAGTTTCGGGAACATGTTTTCTTTTTTTGTTGATTGGTTACCCAGTTAGGGAGTCGCTCTTGTAAATATACTTATATGAAAATTTTTTATCCGGGGATTGAAATGGGGGAGTTTTATGCAGCTGTCTACAGATTTCAGCCGGCGGTATGGGGTGGAAGCGGAAAGCAAGGCGGGTCTGTGCGAGGAATTGTTGGACAAACTTCAAGTCTGGCTTGAGGGTGATGACTCTTATCCGGAAATGGTTTTGGGATATGGGTTGTGTATTTTTGCTTTTATTTTTTTAGTTTTACAGGTTATACGGTCTATTATTTATTTTTAGTAACAGTTATAGGTATAGCCGGGCTTAAGCCCGGCTATCATTGTAATAATCCCAATAAGGTAAGGAGGGTTTCTGTGCAAGGAGAAGACCGCTCCTATATTTATGAGAAGGCGGAACAACTTGCTGCGGAGGCGGAAGAGTTTTTAAATGAAGCAAGGTGGTATTCAGGGGTGGAATCCAAGGATGCCCTGGATTTAGGGCAAATCGCCGGTTGTCTTGAGGAAGCTTACAAAAAGATTGAAGGCATTGAGGAATTGATTGATTCCATAATGGAAGACCTAAATAATAATTCCGTTATCAACATAGATTTTGAAATGGCTGCGGATATGTTGGAAGAATTAAAAGCGTCCAAGGCCACGCTGTATGAATCACTTGATATGCTGGATAAAGAAGACTGGCATGTTGAGGAGCTGGCAGAAAAAATCAACGATGTGTATGTAAATTTTGACTTTGAAGCCATTGAGCCAACAGCCGGCAGCAGCGGTATTCATTGATTGCTGCCGTACAGGCCGGTAAAATCACTGGTGAAAAGCAATATGCCCGCAGCGGGTACAGTACCATATCTTTGAGTTTTCTCCGGTAAAGGCGAAGGGATCAATGATGTCACCAATTCTATCCGGGTCCGTATTACTTAGTACCACCATAAGATTCTGGCATTTCTGACAGACCATTTGTAACTTCCTTTCAGGTAGAAATTAACAACTTTTATAGTGACTATATTCAATAACACGGGTCATTGGTGATTAAATTCACCAAAAAGTTTAAAATTCCCTGCAAAAAATAATATGTACTTAAAAAGATTAACATACCCTGAAAATCAAAATTTATAGAAACTTAAGTTGCAGACTAAAAAAGGGATAGATTATTTTAATCTATCCCTTTCCTTTCAGGTTGCTGGCAAAGTATAAGCCTGCCTTTTGCGCTCGCTTATTCAATTCATTCGCTGTGCGCAAAAGGCAGGAGGTTTGCCTGCTATGAAGTTTAGGCCACGAAAATTCCTTCGGGGTCAATTATATTGTACAGCAGGTATAGCTCATGATAGGTGGGTAGTTTGGTTTCACCCCGGCAGCGGGATACGTCAATGTCGAAGCCAACACTGGCTTTGACGTCGTCCACTGTGGCACCGGGGTGTACGGTATCCAGGTACATTAATCCTGTTTCCTCATCGAAACGAAATACCGCCATGTTTGTTATTACCGCCACGGGACCGCCACGGTAAGCGGTGCCATATGCTTCCTGCCTGGTTACCCACTTGCCGGAGGGCCAATCTTTGACACGCCACCCCGGAGAGGTTATATAGTCAACTTGCTCTTTAAAACGCCGCTTTTCCTGTACCATGATAAATACTGTACGGCGGGCCATGGAATTGATATCGGGATTGCCGCCGCTTCCGGCAAGGCGGGCACCCTCGGCGGGGTTCATGTAGTCCCCTACGGCGGTGGTATTCACATTGCCGTACTTATCGATTTCGGCTCCCCCTAAAAAGGCAAGATCCACGGCGCCGCGCTGCAGTTGGCTGAAAACATCCATAAGGCCGCTGGATACCGAAGCTTTGTGTTCACAGCGGGCGTCACCCACTGATGCCGGCAGGTGTGCGGGACGCCCGTCCATGGAGCCGGCTTCGTAAATAATGGATGCATTGGGTGCAATGGTTTGCTGAGCCAGGGAAACTGCCAGCATGGGCAGCCCGGTTCCGGCAAATACTATCTCGCGGTCATTAATTTCACGGGCGCCGGCCACCGCCAGCAGGTCCAATGTCTTAAAATCACCGGGTTTCGCCAGGTCAAAGTTGTTTTTCCATTCCATTTATCTAGCCCCCCTCTTGACACGTAAGCTGTATTTCATGGCTGCATTTGCCCGGAGGCTGTCCAGGCGGTTGAAACCAAGTTTGTATAAATATTCATTGTAGTCTCCACATCCCAAAATCCACTCTTCCGCCCAGGTGTCAAATCCTTCTTGGGTTTTGGTTTTGGAATAGAAGTCGCGGATAAATGCTCCGTCCACTTCGTAGTATCCGAAACACCCGGTGGGGTGCGCTCCCCAGGGTTGTTCCACTATGGCGTCCACCAGATAGTGTGGAATGAGGTTTGCGGTTGGATCCTGGCGGATAACTTCTTCGGGCACAATTTCTTCCGCCACTACTATAAGCTTGTCCGCTGCCTTCATGGCCTCATTGTCGGAATATCTCTGCCCCATTACTTTTACGGTGCCCTCTTCGCCCACCTGCTGTACGTGTGCTATACATACATTGGGTCTTGCCGCGGGGACGTTGATGACTGCCCGCTGGCCATAGAAGGGATCGTCCTGGTAATTAAATTTTTCGGTGGGAATACGGGGATTGCTGCCGTCCCGCAGTCCCTTTTTGCCCAGCACATCGTATTCGGGGTTGAGAATATCGGTTCCCAGGGCGCAGTAGGTGGGAAGGAAGGGCACTCCCATGGCGCCGGCGGCCAGGCGCATTACCATATGCACGTGGCTGTAGTCTTCTACGATAATCTCACCGTTTTTAAGCTTACGATTTAAGTTGGCACCAATTTTACCGAAAAGCTCGTGTCCCATAAAACAGGATTCCCAAATCTTAACGCACCCGGCACCGATAAGAACTTCACCGTGGGTACCGGAGTTTACTTCAACAAGATGAAGGTTTTTCTTGCCCTGGCGCACTATTTCGTAAACCATGGACATGGGACGGCGCCAGATGGTAAAGCCGCTGAAGGTCAGCATGTCTCCGTCTTTAATTAGTTCGCGTACCGCCTCTGGAACTGTCATTTTCTTGTTTTTAACATCTGCCAATTGTTTAAGCCCCCTTTGTGTAATACTACATTTTGAACGCTTTCCGCCACCGGTTTTTGGGTGGGGGAGCGTTGTCGCAAAAGTGTTACTTCTTCTGTCTTTTCTGAAAATAAAAATGCTTTTTTCGGAGCCGGCGTGCGCACCGGCTCCGGGCTTGCTACCTTGAAAAAACTACTTGTTAAAGTTAACTTTTGGTGCTTGGGTGCCCCGGTGACTTACTGCATTTGCTCGGCTTTTATTCTGCCGGAGGGGGCAACACCCTGCGCTCACTTACTCAGCCTTTAATTGAATGAGCTCACTCCGCTCCGGGCGGCTCATAACTCGCTTCGCTCAGAAGTGCACATGTGCACATGGGGACGGTTCTTTTGTGCTAAAAGTTACTCTTAGTGCTCGGGCGCCCCGGTGGTTTCCTCCGTTCGCTACTGTTTAGTCTGCCAGTACATGTTTGGCAATCACTAGGCGCTGGATTTGGTTGGTGCCTTCATATATCTGGGTAATCTTGGCGTCACGCATATAACGTTCCACCGGGTATTCCTTGCAATAGCCATAACCGCCGAATATTTGCACGGCGTCCGTGGTTACCTTCATTGCTGTATCCGTGGCGTATCTCTTGGCCATGGATGCTTCCTTGGAATAGGGAAGGCCCATTTCCCGCATGCGCGCCGCGCGGTATACCAGAAGGCGAGCGGCATCCACTTCGGTGGCCATGTCGGCCAGCATAAATTGAATGGCTTGCTGCTGGGCAATGGGTTTGCCAAATTGAACCCTTTCCTTTGCATAGGCGGTGGCAGCATCCAGAGCGGCCTGTGCAATACCCAATCCCTGTGCCCCTATGCCGATGCGGCCTCCGTCCAATAAGGACATAGCAACTTTAAAGCCTTCTCCTTCTTTGCCTAAAAGGTTCTCTTTGGGGACCTTGGCATCTTCAAAAATTAGCTCGGTGGTTTGGTCGCCGTGGAGGCCCATTTTTTCTTCGGTTTTACCAATGGAGAAGCCAGGGGTGTCTTTATCCACCAGGAGGGCGGTGATTCCTTTGTGGCCTTTGCTCTTGTCGGTTACCACAAAGGTGCAGTATACATCGGCTTGCCCGCCGTTGGTAATAAATATTTTGTTGCCGTTTACGATATAATGGTCACCCTCAAGCTTGGCGGTCGTCTTTATGTTGGCAGGATCCGATCCCGCTCCGGGTTCTGTGAGGGCAAAGGCGCCCAGGTATTCGCCTGAAGCCAACTTGGGTATATATTTTTGCTTTTGCTCTTCGGTGCCGAAGTAAAGAATAGGGAATGTACCCACCGAGGTGTGCACAGCAAGAATTACGCCGGTGGAGGCACAGGCCCGGGAAATTTCCTCAATAGTAATAATGTAGGAAAGAAAATCGCACCCTGCTCCGCCGTACTCTTCGGGAATAGGAACTCCCATCAGGCCCAGTTCCCCCATTTTTTTCAAGTTTTCATGGGGATGTTCATGGGTGCGGTCGATTTCCACAGCCCGGGGGGCGATTTCATTTTGGGCCAGTTTTCTGACCATATCCCTCATCATTTGTTGTTCTTCAGTTAACTGGTATGGCATTAATATCCACTCCTTAAATTATTGGTTTACTCAACTTTAATTAACATGGCGTCACCCTGGGCGGCCCCACTGCAAATGGCAGCAATTCCCATGCCGCCTCCGCGCCGCTGCAGTTCATAAATCAAGGTCATTAGAATACGGGCACCGCTGGCACCTATGGGATGACCGAAGGCCACCGCGCCACCGTTTACGTTTGTTTTCTCTAGCGGGTAACCTGCAATCTTGCCGCTTACCAGAGTTACCGCGGCAAAAGCTTCGTTAACCTCAATGAGGTCAATTTGATCAATGGTCATGCCCTTTTGCTGCAGAAGCTTGTTTATAGAAAGACCGGGAACAGTGGCAATATACTTTGCCTCCTGGGAGACGGAAGCGTGGCCCAGTATGGTGGCCATGGGCTTTTTGCCCATTTCCTCTGCCTTTTCCCTGGACATAAGCACCAGGGCACCGGCACCGTCATTAACGCCGGGGGCATTGCCTGCAGTAACCGTGTTGTTCTTATCAAAAACAGGAGGCAGTTTCTGCAATACCTCTAATGTAGTGTCACGGCGTGGTCCTTCATCAGTGGTTATAACCTTTGGGTCACCTTTCCTTTGGGGAACGTTGACCTCAACGATTTCGTCCTGTAACCTGCCGGAATCCATGGCGGCAATGGCTTTCTGGTGACTGCCCAATGCCCATTCGTCCTGCTCTTCCCGGCTGATACCGTATTCTTTGGCTACTTCACCGCCGTGAATGGCCATATGGCGGTCATAAAAGGAGCACCATAAACCGTCGTTTACCATCAAGTCCTTTAACTTGGTATCAAACATGCGCAGGTTCCAGCGGGCATGCACAAAATAAGGCGCATTGCTCATGCTTTCCATGCCCCCGGCCACCATTATGTCATTATCGCCGGCGCGTATGGCTTGATCAGCCATGGATACCGATCTTAGGCCCGATGCGCAAACTTTATTTATGGTCTCAGACGGTACATCCCATGGTAGACCTGCTTCTCTGGTGGCCTGGCGCGAGGGTACCTGACCACATCCTCCCTGAAGTACTTGGCCGAATATCACATTTTCGATCAGGGAACCATCAATTTGTGCTCTGTCAACTGCTTCTTTAATGGCAATGCCGCCCAGTTGTACTGCCTTTAATGGTTTCAACGCTCCCCCCAATTTGCCGAATGGGGTTCGGGCTGCACTTACGACTACCGTTTCCCTCATTTTCTCCATCCCTCCTACACTATTAATCTAAAGTATTTGAAAGGTAGAAATGTTCAGAATACACTGACCCGTAAACCTTCCCGTTTTGTAGCGCAAAAGACGTGCCAATAATTCTAATTGTTTAGAAATTTTTGTTTGAGGCTGTAGTAGCAGTGCTTTGAATATTCATAATAATAAAATTAAAATTTTTCTGATGTTTGCAGTGTAAACAATATTTGCCCACTGTGTGTGTAGAAAGTAGTCAAATGCCCGGCTGCGCCCTAATTTGGTGTTGGGGTGAACACTTTTCATTGCGTAAATATAAAAAACTTCCACTTTAATAGGGGCGGAAGTTACTCACTGGCTATGTGTAAACAGTATAAGCATTAAAGGTCTATTCCAGAGTCATAATTACCGTGTCATTGTTTACCGCGTCCCCGGGGGCAACTTTTATTTCTTTTACCGTGCCGTCACCCGGTGCATAAATGGAAATGTACATTTTCATGGCTTCAATTGTGGCTACTTCGTCATTTGCTTTTACTTTGTCCCCTGGGTTTACGTTAATGGAAACTACCTTGCCGACCATTGGTGCAACTACGTTCATTGAATAACCTCCTTAATAATTTTATATAGGGTGCTGTAAATGCAGATTAGGCCATTCTACCTTGAAAAATAATCTCTTGAAAGTAACTTGTAGCGCGTGGGCGCCCCGGTGGTTTCCTCCGTTCGCTCCGCAATTATTCTTGTGCAGCGGGTAAGTATCTCCCGGAAAGCCGCTTGCAGCAGACTGCTTGCCTGCTTCTTCACGCCCTAAGTAAGGGGTCATGGCTTTTGGGATTTGACGGGCTATGCGCCGCTACTCAGTGCTCCGCTCTCTCCGGAAATCACCGGGTCACCCTGAGACGGTACTTTTTCATCCTTCTGCTGGTGCCGCCATACGGCGGGCTTCTATCATGCAAATTATGGCACATTTGTATAGGGGCGTCAAGAAAATTTTCATAATATTAATACTAATTGGTCAATTTTCTCAATCAATTCTACATGAAACTTTTTTCTTATCATCTATTGTGTCCCAAGTATTATTGCCTTGTGCATGAAAACATGTTAAAATACTGGTTCAATCGTATAAATTGGCTGTTTCCAATGGTATTGGTTCCTCTTTACCTGGACACATTTTTAAGTAAGTAAATTCATTGGCAATAAAAACGTGCGGGGCTGGAGGAAATATCCTATAACTGTAGAATAAAGTGCAGGAAGAATGATTAGGAAATGGTTACACTATGATGCAAATTACATAATTTCAAGGGGGAGCAAAGAGAAATGAAGGCTACCGCGGACAGGATAGAGAAAAACACCGTAGTTATGGAAGTGGAGGTAGACGCTGACAAGTTTGATCAGGCTATAAACCAGGCTTATAAGAAGCTGGTTAAGCAGGTTAACGTTCCGGGGTTCAGGCGTGGCAAGGCACCCCGGCGGGTAGTGGAAAGTTACATTGGAAAAGATGCACTATATAATGAAGCGGTGGAATTGGTGGTTCCCGATGCATATGTGGAGGCACTGGAGGAAACCGGTGTAGAACCCATTGCGCAGCCGGAAGTGGAGTTGCTGCAGGTGGAAGAAGGGGAACCGGTTAGATTTAAGGCCACAGTGAAGGTTAAACCCGAGGTTGAGTTGGGTGAGTATAAAGGTCTGGAGGTCACTGAAGTTCCCGCGGAAGTGGATGAGAAAGAAGTGGACGAAGAATTGGAAAGGTTGCGTAACAAGCATGCCCAGCTTGTTACAATGGAAGAAGGTGTCGTGGAAAAGGGAGACATGGCTACCATCGATTTCACCGGTCGGGTAGACGGTGAGGAGTTCGAGGGCGGCAAGGCAACCGACTATGCCTTGGAAATAGGTTCCGGTTCCTTTATTGCTGGTTTTGAAGAGCAGGTGGAAGGAATGTCGGTGGGCGAAACCAAGGTAATTTCAGTTACTTTCCCCGAGGATTACCACAATAAGGAGCTTGCTGGGAAGGATGCTGAGTTTACCGTTACGGTTAAGGCTTTGAAACGCAAGGAGTTAGCCCCCCTTGACGATGAATTTGCCAAGGATGTAAGTGAGTTTGATACCTTGGAGGAATTAAGGGCGGACGTGTTGAATAGGTTAAAGCAAGCAGCGGAGGATAGGGCAAAGCAACAAATGCGCTCGGAGGTTATCACCAAGGCCGTGGACAATGCCTCGGTGGAGATTCCCGAAGAGATGATAAATAATCAGGTTGAAGAGATGCAAAAGGACATGGAGCGCAGGCTTATGTTCCAGGGACTCTCTATGGATGATTATTTGAAATACACTGAATCTAATATGGATGAGTTAAAGGAGAATTTCCGGCCCGAAGCTGAAAGGGCCGAGAAGACGTCTCTTGTTTTAGATACCATTGCCAAGAAGGAAAACATTGAAGTTACAGATGAAGATATAGATAAAAAGATAGAGGAAATGGCGTCACAATATCAACAGGATGCGCAGACTCTCAGAAAGATATTGGAAGGTCAAAACCAGTTGGATTACCTTAAGGGCGGAATTGCCAGGGAAAAAACTGTTGACTTTCTCTTGGAAAACGCTAATATTATACAGGGCACAAAGGAAAAGACCGAGGAATAATTTAAATAAAAGGAGGGAATTTATGTGTCAAATTTAGTACCTATTGTTGTTGAGCAAAGTAATAGGGGAGAGCGTGCGTACGACATATATTCCCGGCTGCTGAAGGACAGGATTATTTTCATCGGTGGTCCCATTGACGATAACGTTGCCAACCTGGTTATTGCTCAACTTTTGTTTTTAGAAGCTGAGGATCCTGAAAAGGATGTGCATCTTTATCTCAATTCCCCCGGTGGCATTGTCACTGCCGGGATGGCAATATATGATACTATGCAGTATATTAAACCACCGGTTTCCACTATTTGTATGGGGCAGGCTGCGAGCATGGGTTCTTTCCTGCTGGCGGCGGGAGAAAAGGGTAAGCGCTTTGCACTTCCTTATTCCCGTATTATGATTCACCAGCCTTTGGGGGGTGTTCAAGGGCAGGCTACTGATATTGACATTCATGCCAAGGAAATACTGCGTATGAAGTCAATTCTAAATGAATTATTGTCTAAGCACACAGGTCAACCATTGGAGACTGTGGCCCGGGATACGGAGAGGGATTTCTTCATGTCAGCTGAGGAGGCGAAGCAATACGGCATCGTGGATGAGGTATTCCATGTGCGTAAGCAAAGCTAAAAGAGGTGGAGTTTTATGTTTAATGAAAAAGGTCAATTAAAGTGTTCCTTTTGCGGTAAGCTGCAGGATCAAGTTAAAAAGCTGGTTGCCGGGCCCGGAGTATATATTTGTGATGAATGCATTGAGCTTTGCAATGAAATTATTGAGGAAGAACTGGGTGAAGATGTTGGCCTGGAGCTTGATGATATACCGAAGCCGCAAGAGATTAAAGACATCCTTGACCAGTATGTGATTGGCCAGGAAGATGCAAAGAAAACTTTAGCGGTAGCTGTATATAACCATTACAAAAGGATTAATCTCGGTGGGAAAATTGACGATGTCGAACTTCAAAAAAGTAACATCGTTATGATGGGCCCCACCGGCTGTGGTAAAACATTGCTGGCGCAAACACTGGCGCGTCTTTTAAATGTACCTTTTGCCATAGCTGATGCAACGTCGCTTACCGAGGCCGGGTATGTTGGAGAAGATGTGGAAAATATCCTGCTCAAACTTATCCAGGCAGCAGATTACGATGTGGAAAAAGCTGAGAAAGGTATTATCTATATTGATGAAATAGATAAAATTGCCCGCAAATCTGAAAATCCTTCCATTACCAGAGATGTCTCCGGTGAAGGTGTTCAGCAAGCCTTGTTGAAAATTCTTGAAGGCACGGTTGCCAGTGTACCGCCTCAGGGTGGACGCAAGCATCCCCACCAGGAATTTATTCAACTTGATACCACAAACATTTTATTTATTTGTGGTGGTGCCTTCGACGGCATTGAAAAAATTATTGAAAACCGCATCGGAAAGAAATCCATGGGCTTTGGGGCTGAAATAAAGCCCAAGCAGGAGCAAAATGTGGGGCAAATACTAAAACACATTTTGCCTGAGGATTTGTTGAAATACGGTCTCATTCCTGAATTTGTCGGACGTTTGCCTGTTATAGTTACAATCGAGGCCCTGGACGAGGAAGCCTTGATAAGAATCCTTACCGAGCCCAGAAATGCTCTGGTTAAACAGTATGAAAAACTGTTTGAGCTGGACGGAGTAGGGCTGGAATTCCAGCAGGATGCTCTTTCGGCTGTTGCCCAGGAGGCTATGCGCCGCAATACCGGTGCCCGCGGCTTAAGGGCCATTTTGGAAGAAGTCATGCTGGATATTATGTATGAGTTACCGTCACGGGATGATATAGCTAAATGTGCCGTAACCCAGGAAACTATAGAAAAGAAAGAAAAGCCTATAATAATTTCCGTAGACCGTAAGAAGAAAAAAGAAGAATCTGCTTAAAGTGAGTGTTCGAAAAGAGCTTTTCGAACATCTAAGATTAGAGGGCCCACAAGGAATTGTGGGCCCTCTCTATTAATGAACTTTATTCTGGACAAATTGGAAAAGTTGTGTTAATATTGAGACAATAACTAAAAAAGAAATGCGTTCGGGTGCCCTTGCTGCAGGGTTAAAAGGGAACCAGGTGCGAGTCCTGGGCGGTCCGGCCACTGTAAATGAGTAGTCTCTTCCATTGAGCCACTATTTGGTACCTTACAACCGGATGGGAAGGCGGAAGAAGACGATGATTCATGAGTCAGGAAACCTGCCTGAATGTGTGACGCATAACCTCCCAAGGAGAGGATGCTGCGGGTTTTTACTTTACTTGATATTAAAGCACTCCGTCTCTTTGTGGACGGGGTGTTTTTAAGTTTATCCCATACTCCCCTGGCGTAACGAAGGTTAGAGGTTGAAATTATATTTTCCAACCTCGCCTTTTGCCAGGGTACATAATCTTTAAGTAAGAGTTTAAAAAAAATACGGCAGGTGCCGCGGCTCGAGAAGCCGTGGCTGAAAACCTGGACTTCTTCATCACTGTAAAGGTAGGTATTCAAAACAGTGATACCAACTTGGATACATGAGTTCCTTTGCAGCGGTTCAGGCCTGTCTGGCATACCACTATTTCCAGGTGGGGATTTAGGGGGTGGTTAGATATGGCCTAATTTAAGGTTTAATAAAACCGTCCCCGGTATAAGCCGGGGTTTTTGTTTATACTGTGGTTTGGAAGGTGAGTAATGGTGATAGTGGTTTTAGGCGGCACCGGTGACGGGCGAAAACTCGTTCATTGCTTAGTTGAGAAAGGACATAAAGTAGGAGTAATACCGGTGAGTGAGTATGGCAAAGAACTGGCACAAGAAGAAGGTGCCATGATTTTGAATGAAGTTTCAGCAGCTAAATTACAGGGATGGTGGCAAAAAAACAATATCCGGTGTCTGGTGGATGCCAGGCACCCCTTTGCAGCGGACAACCGGCAGGGGGACTCTGACCCTTATGCATTTCTTTTTGAAAATTCCCGGGTTCCCTATTATCGATTAGGTAGAGAGGAAACCATAGTTGAGGAAAATGAACTCATTAATCCCGTTTATACCATTGAGGAAGCGGCTGTAAAGGCTGCCGGGCTGGGCAAGTGTATATTCCTTGCTACAGGTAGCAATGGTTTGGAGCCTTTTTTAAAGGTTAAGAATGAACTTGGTGTGCGCCTGGTAGTGCGGGTTTTGCCTGAGCACAGGGTTATCAGGAAGTGTCAGGATATGGGCATTAAGCCCAAAGATATAGTTGCCATGCAGGGCCCGTTCTCCAAACAGGTAAATAAGGCTCTTTTTAAAATGTACCGGGCCTCAGTGGTGGTTACCAAAGACAGTGGGAAGGCCGGGGGAATTGATAATAAGCTGGCCGCTGCTCTGAGTTTGAAGATACCTGTGGTGCTTATAAAACAAAAAAATAACGGGCCTGTTTATTCATGGCAGGAAGTTTTGGCACTTTTATCAGGGTAAAGCCCAATTGGTAACTTGTGCTGCCGGAAATGGGCCCAGTTATAGTGGGTTTATAGCAAATTAGTCAGGAAGGTGATTTAATGAAAACATTTAAGCGTTCTTCTTTGATGATTTTTTACTTGTTGGCTCTATTTTTGACTATACCAAAGCCTGCCTTTGCCATGCATATTATGGAAGGTTTTCTGCCTGCCGGCTGGGCGGCATTTTGGGCACTGGCCACTTTACCCTTTTTAATTTTAGGCATTCGTTCCTTAAACAAATTAAGTTCCTATAACCCTAAAATTAAAATGCTCCTGGGATTAGTAGGTGCCTTTGCCTTCGTCCTTTCTGCCTTAAAAATTCCTTCGGTAACCGGCAGTTGTTCTCATCCCACCGGAGTAGGGCTTGGTGCGATCATGTTCGGACCCACCGTTATGACGGTGCTGGGTATCATTGTTTTGTTGTTTCAGGCCCTTCTGCTGGCCCACGGGGGACTGTCAACTTTGGGTGCCAATGCCTTTTCCATGGCTGTGGCCGGGCCCCTGGTGGCTTACGGAATTTTTAAAGGAACACAAAAGCTTGGGGCGCCTCAATGGCTTTCAGTTTTTCTCGGGGCAGGGCTGGGCAACCTTTTCACCTATGTTGTCACCTCAGTCCAGTTATCCCTTGCCTTTCCTTCCGGGACAGGAGGGGTTATGGCGTCATTTAGCAAATTTGCATCTGTATTTGCAGTTACACAAATTCCACTGGCCGTCAGTGAGGGACTTCTTACAGTATTAGTGCTAAATTTACTGTCTACCTACGCCAGGGAGGAGCTGGGGCAACTGCATTTCAGTATCAGTCCCAAGGAGGCGAGGTTATGAGCCGTACACAAACCGGACACAGTAATAATTTTTTAATGAAAAATTTGCTTTTACTGGCCCTTGTGGTGGCTTTAGCCGTTATCCCCTTGTTTATCAGTAAAGGGGCTGACTTTGGGGGGGCAGACGGCAAGGCTGAGGCATTAATCAGTGAAATTAACCCGGGTTATACACCATGGTTTGAAAGTATTTGGGAGCCGCCCAGCGGAGAGATTGAAAGTTTGCTCTTTGCGGTACAGGCAGCCCTAGGTGCGGGGGTTATTGGTTATTGTTTGGGTTATTTTAAGGGGCGTAAAAAGAGAGGGGATTGATTTCTTCCTATGTTACCCATTGACAGGCACGCGTACAGCAACGGTTTAAGCAGCTCTCACCCGGCAGAAAAATTTGCTTTTTCCATAATCACTTTGGTAATCTGTATATGTGCTTCGGATTTGACCACTTCCCTGGCCGTTATTTTGACAATGGCCGGGGTTGTGGTTTTACGCGCAGGGATACCGCTGGGATTCTATCTTAAATTAATGACTATCCCCATGTCCTTCTTGGTAATTGGCGTTATTACCGTGGCGGTTTCGGTGGGCGGGGCGAGTGCAAATTTTTTATATTCTTTTACGGTGGGGGCAGTTACCCTGGGGGTAACTGCTGACAGTTTGACTTTAGCAGTTAATTTATTTTTTAAGTCCTTAGGAGCGGTATCGTGTTTGTATTTTTTATCTTTGACTACTCCTATGGTTGAAATTATACTTGTATTAAAAAGATTGCATGTTCCGCCCATAATTATTGAACTAATGCGTCTTATTTATCGTTTTCTATTTGTCCTTGCTGATGTTGCCGGGCAGATGCATACCGCACAGTCATCCCGTTTGGGGTATATTTCTTTAAAGCGCGGCTATTCTTCCCTGGGCCACTTGATAACTAATCTTTTTGTGAAGGCGTACCGCCAGGCCGATAATTTGTCTGTCACGCTGATGTCCCGGTGTTATAAAGGGGATTTAAATGTCTTAGAGCCGGAGTATGCTTTTTCTAAAAAGAATATAATGCTTATGGGAGCAGCGGATACAGCTTTTATAATTTTATCTGTGCTGCATGGGGGTCATTTATTTTGAATGATTATATTATAGAATCACAAAATCTATGTTTTCGATATAATGACGGGACCAAAGCCCTTAAAGGGATAAGCTTAGCGATAAATAAGGGTGAAAAAGTCGCTTTTTTAGGTGCTAATGGTGCCGGAAAGTCTACCTTTTTCTTGCATCTGAATGGAATTTTACGGCCGGGAAAAGGAAAAGTAATATTTGACGGGGAGGAAATTCGTTATGATCACCGCTCCCTCATGCAATTAAGGCGGAACATAGGCATTGTTTTTCAGGATCCTGATAATCAAATTTTTTCCTCCAATGTGCTGCAGGAAATTTCCTTTGGCCCTTTAAATCTAGGGCTGTCTAAACAGGAGGTAAGAAAAAGGGCTGATGCAGCCATGGAAGCGACCAATATAAGTGATCTCATAAACAGGCCCGTTCATTTTTTGAGTTATGGACAAAAAAAGAGGGTTGCTATAGCGGGAGTTTTGGCCATGCACCCTCGGGTAATAATTTTGGACGAACCAACTGCCGGGCTGGATCCCAGGTTGACTCTTCAAATGGCGGAGTTATTTGACAAAATTAATAAAAAAGGGGTAACTATAATTATATCCACCCACGATGTGGATCTGGCTTATTCCTGGGCAGACCGGGTATTTATCATGAACCAGGGAAGAATTACGTGTGACGGAAGACCTGAAAAAGTATTTATCCAAAAAAATGTTTTAAAGGAGAATGACTTAACATCCCCCTGGCTGCTGGATGTTTATAAAGAGTTAAAAAGAAAAGGCTGGCTGGCGGATCATGTCTCCCCTCCCCGGACCAAAGATGATTTGTTTAGCTTGATAAATCAAGCCGGTGGCGAGGCAGAGATTTCCTTAATGCCTAAAGTAAGTCTTATAAAGTAGATTTTGCGGGGTTAAACATCGTCCCCAATACATTCTTTCGGTAGTGAAATCATTGGAAAAGAACGAGGTGGAAGTTAGGGGTTTTTCGTTTCTTAAAGAAATATTTGAAGAAAGAAAATGGCCGTTTCCTTTGTATCTACAGTTGGATGAGGAATGTTCCGCGGAGGAGCTGGCAAAGAGGTTGGATTTACACTAAACAAGATAGAAGGAGTATTTATAAACGGCATGGCCCAATCCCTTGACCGGGGAGTGGTCCGCCCCGGTGATCGCGTTGCCTTTATTCCACCGGGGACACCCGGCCCTTACAGGGTTATCCTGGGTATAGTTAAAGGATCTGATAAATAAGCCGCTGAAGAAAGTGTAAAGCACCCCATCCCTTTGGACCGGGTGCTTTTTCACTTTTATAAATTTACGAATTATTGCCTGGGACCCATGGGAAGAACCGTTCTCTTGAAAACAGTGTTCAAAATACCGGCTGCCGAACAGTACCAAGCTGAGAAAGCCGTGGCAAGACCTACATACCCGCCGAACTTGTTAAAAACGGGATTTCCTACGTGTCCGATGTCAAGCAGAATGAAAGTAATGAGCAATAAAGTAAATGTTACGAGAAGACCGTTATTCAGAGCGAAACTTCCAATCCACATATATACAGTGAAGATAGTCCATGCGATAAGGAACATAGCTACTGCGGGGCCGTTGGCTTCAAACCATCCCCATGAATGAGCTCCGAGAACATAAAGGGCGAAAGCCACCCAGAAGGAACCGTATGAAGTAAAAGCTGTGGCACCAAAAACGTTATTCTTTTTAAACTCCCACATACCGGCAAAAATTTGAACGGTTCCGCCGTAAACCAAGGCTAGCATAAGCACAAACATTTCGGCTTCTGCATTTATTATTCCGGCGTTAACAAGATTCAAGCAAAAAGTGGTAAGGGCAAAACAGGCTAGCCCGAGCGGACCGGGATCCGCAATAGATGCAGTTTCATTGATAGTGTAAACCTTTTGTTCTGATAAGCTTATCCCTCCCTTTTGATATTTGATTTTAACCCGATTCTTTTTTATATCTTTTTTTCCTATGTGGCTGTTATCACCTTCCGTAATAATAAAAGCCTTTTATAATATCCTAATGGGTAACTATAAGTATTGTTAATGAAAATTTTCTGAAAAACTGTATTTTGGCTATCAACGGTCTGTATTATCCTTTAGCGGAAAAAGTGAGGGGATGCCCATTCCGGTTAATTGGTTGAATTTTACGCCTGAATGGTCTGAAAGGGATAAAAAATGAAAATGTTAGAAATACTATAAACAAAAAGTATATGACAAGCAATACTTTTTTTGATTTTTTCGATAAATAATGCAAGGAGGATTTTTCCATGGGTGATTTGTCTGGCGGAATTGCCGGATTTATAACCTTTATCCAAGTGTTCTTTGCCGTCATTATCGGACTTTATTTTTGGAATCTGCTAAAGACCCAGCAAGGAAATAAGTCAGCACTGGAGAGGGAGTCCCGCAAAGAGTTGGGAAAATTGCAGCACATGCGCACCATTTCCCTCACCGAGCCCCTTGCCGAAAGAACACGGCCCACAGGTTTTAACGAAATAATCGGGCAGGAGGAAGGATTGAGGGCAATGCGTGCGGCCCTTTGCGGGCCCAACCCCCAGCACGTATTGATTTATGGCCCGCCCGGGGTGGGCAAAACCGCTGCTGCCCGCCTGGTACTGGAGGAAGCGAAGAAAAGCGAAGTGTCACCCTTCAAACCGGATGCCAAGTTTGTGGAAGTGGATGCCACAACAGCCCGGTTTGATGAGCGGGGGATAGCTGATCCCCTCATTGGTTCCGTTCATGATCCCATTTACCAGGGGGCCGGGGCAATGGGAATGGCGGGTATTCCCCAGCCTAAACCCGGTGCAGCCACAAAGGCTCATGGCGGCATGTTATTCATTGATGAAATCGGCGAGCTGCACCCCATTCAAATTAATAAGCTTTTAAAAATAATGGAAGACCGTAAAGTTCTACTGGAAAGTGCCTATTACAGTTCTGAGGATAACAACATACCCCGGCATATCCATGATATATTCCAAAACGGGTTACCGGCCGATTTCCGGCTGGTGGGTGCCACCACAAGGACCCCGGAGGATATTCCACCGGCTATAAGGTCCCGCTGCTTGGAAATATTTTTCCGCCAACTTTTACCCGAGGAAATTGAAATAATTGCCGCAAATGCTGCTGATAAAGTGGGCTTTCCCTTGGAAGACAAGGGCCTGGAATTAATCAAGAAATACGCCACCAGCGGCCGGGAAGCGGTAAACATTATCCAAATTGCAGCTGGTATCGCCATGACGGATAATAAAAATACCATCACGGTGAAGGACATTGAATGGGTGATTCACAGCGGCAGATATGTGCCAAGGCCGGATAAAAAGGTACCGCTGCAACCCCAGGCAGGTGTGGTTAACGGTTTGGCGGTATACGGTCCCAACATGGGTGCGTTATTGGAAATAGAGGTGGGGGCCATTCCCGCTGCCGAACGGGGACAGGGAAAGCTAATTGTTACCGGTGTTGTGGAAGAAGAGGAACTTGGCAACAGGGCCAAAACCATACGGCGTAAGAGCATGGCCAGGGGGTCGGTGGAAAACGTCCTTACTGTCTTAAGACGGGTTATGGACGTTGATGCCAGGGATTACGACCTGCACGTAAACTTTCCCGGCGGCACTCCCGTAGACGGCCCGTCAGCGGGAGTTGCCATTGCTACGGCAGTTTATTCCGCCATAAAAGATATTCCGGTGAATAACAAGGTAGCCATGACCGGGGAAGTATCCATCCGGGGACTGGTAATGCCCGTGGGGGGAATTGTGGCCAAGGTGGAGGCTGCAAGGCACGCGGGTGCGACAAAGGTTTATATACCCAAGGACAATCACCAGGCTTTACTGGAAAACATCCAGGGTGTGGAGGTAATACCCGTGGAAAGGCTCGAAGATGTTATCGAAGGGGCACTGGTGACATCCGCGGGAGACAATGCTGTGGATGTGGTACCGGCGCTTGACTTGGTGCGGGGCGGAAACTTCGTCCCCGCCCCGTCTTTTTCCACCGACGGGTAAAGTAAGTTTATATTTGAGTATCAACACAAACCCTCTTTTATTTAAAGAGGGTTTGTTGTATGCTTTATTGAATTAATATGTATGTACTATAATGTGAACGGAGGAAACCACCGGGGCGCCCACGCACTAAAATTAACTTTCTAGAGATTTTTTCAAGGTAAAAGGAAAAAGTAATTTCTGTCGTTTTTCCTGGTAAGAGAGTCTAAACTATGTAATATTTGAATATATCTCCGTATTTTATATTAACTCCTTCCAAATACAAAGCATTGTTCGGGCTTGGTACTTATTGTTATGGCCGCATGCCCATCAATTATGATAAAATAACTTGTGTATGTTTTATATCTGCCCGAACGATGTGTAGTAGTAATGAACGCAATCAATTAGGAGGTGCATCTATGAATCCCGTCGAACGGGTTTTGCCTTTGTTACCCCTTAGAGGAATTCTGGTTTTTCCCTATATGGTCATCCATCTGGATGTAGGTAGGGAAAAATCCGTACAGGCAATAGAAGAGGCAATGATCCAGGACAAAATGATATTTTTGTCCACCCAAAAGGAGGCTCAAACCGACGACCCAGGTCCCGATGATATTTATGATACCGGTACCGTGGCCGAGGTAAAGCAGCTGCTTAAACTTCCCGGGGGTACCATCAGGGTGTTGGTGGAAGGTGTTGCAAGAGCCGGTATTGTTGAACACCTGGAAGAAAGCCCATACTTTAAAGTAAAGCTGGAACAATATCCGGAAGATTTTGAAAAGACTCCTGAAATTGAAGCGCTTATGCGCAATTTAGTTAGTCAGTTCGAACAATACGTTAAAATTTCAAAGCGTATACCTCCTGAGACTGTTGCATCTGTTGTGAATTTGGAAGAGCCGGGACGGTTGGCGGATATAGTAGCTTCCCACCTTAATCTACGGATAGAAGAAAAGCAGGGTATTTTGGAATCTGTGGATATAATCGACAGGTTGGAGAAACTGTGTGCCATTGTTTCCAAAGAACTGGAAATAGTGGAACTGGAACGGAAGATAAATATCCGGGTTCGTAAGCAGATGGAGAAAACTCAAAAGGAATACTACCTGCGGGAGCAAATGAAGGCCATCCAGAAGGAACTGGGTGAGAAAGATGAAAAGGCAGCCGAAGGCGAGGAATACCGTGAAAAAATTGCCAAGGCCAAGCTGCCTAAAGAAGTAGAAGAAACAGCCATTAAAGAAGTGGAGAGGCTGGAAAAAATGCCGCCCATGGCGGCCGAGGCAGCAGTGGTGCGCAACTACCTCGATTGGCTTCTGGCACTGCCTTGGAGCAAAGGGACAAGGGATCGCCTGGATATTAACATGGCGGAAAAAATACTTGAAGAAGACCACTATGGTTTGAAAAAGGTCAAAGAGCGTATTTTAGAATACCTGGCTATTCGCAAGTTGTCCAAGAAAATGAAGGGTCCCATCCTTTGCCTGGTGGGTCCTCCGGGAGTGGGTAAAACCTCTCTGGGACGCTCCATTGCCCGGGCCTTGGAACGCAAGTTTGTCCGTCTTTCCCTCGGAGGCGTACGGGATGAGGCGGAAATTCGCGGTCACAGGCGGACTTACGTTGGTGCTATGCCGGGGCGTGTTATCCAGGGCATGCGTACCGCCGGTTCAAAAAACCCGGTTTTTCTTTTAGATGAAGTTGATAAAATGAGTATGGACTTCCGGGGTGATCCATCTTCGGCACTGCTGGAGGTGCTGGACCCGGAACAAAACAGTACATTCAGTGATCATTACATCGAAGTGCCTTACGATCTCAGTAACGTGATGTTCATCACCACTGCCAATGTAAAATATAATATTCCCAGACCCCTTTTGGACAGGATGGAGATTATTGAGATCGCCGGTTATACCGAAGAGGAAAAGCTGCAGATAGCCATGCGGCACCTTCTACCCAAGCAAATTAAGGAACACGGTCTAACTGACAAGATGATTAGCGTATCGGAAAATACGGTACGAAAAATAATCCAGGAATACACCCGGGAGAGCGGGGTAAGGAACCTGGAGCGTGAAATTGCAAATATTTGTCGCAAAGCCGCCAAGCAGATTGTTTCTAAAAAAGCTAAAAAGGTTAGGGCGACAGTGCAGAATCTGCCTCAAATGTTGGGTACTCCCCGTTTCCGTTACGGGATTGCCGAAAAGGAAGCGCAGGTGGGCATTGCCACCGGCCTGGCGTGGACAGAGGTCGGCGGGGATACACTCTTTGTGGAAGTGGGTAAATACAAGGGAAGCGGCAAGCTTACCCTTACCGGTAAATTGGGGGATGTCATGAAAGAATCCGCCCAGGCCGCATTTAGTTATGTGCGCAGCAGGGCAGACCAATTGGGTATTGAATACAGTGTATTTGAAAAGTATGACATCCACATACACGTTCCCGAGGGGGCAATACCCAAAGACGGACCGTCTGCGGGTATTACCATGGCCTTAGCTCTGGCATCGGCACTTACCGGATGCAGGGTGAGAAATGATTTGGCCATGACCGGAGAGGTTACCCTTCGCGGCAGAGTGCTGCCCATTGGCGGTATAAAGGAAAAAGTATTGGCTGCACACCGGGCAGGTATAAGGACAGTCATATTGCCGCAAGATAATAAAAAGGATCTAGATGAAATTCCCAAAAACATTCAAAAGCAAATGGAGTTTATTTTGGTGGAAAATATGGATGAAGTAATTCAGATAGGACTGCTGGATAATAACAATCTGGAAGACAGTGAGGCAGACCCGCCGCCGGAAGTGTCGGTGGAGTTGTCTTATGATCCGGTGGCCGAGACCGAGGGGGGTCGCGAGATTCATCCATGAAAATTGTTTCCGCGGAATTCGTTAAAAGCAGTACAGGATTAGAAAATTGCCCGGACCAGGGCCACCTAGAGGTGGCCCTGGCCGGGCGTTCCAATGTGGGCAAGTCATCATTGTTAAATAAGCTTACAAATCGCAAAAAATTAGCCCGGATTAGCAATACCCCCGGGCGAACTCAAACCATCAATTATTACATAATTAACGGAAACATCTACCTTGTGGACTTGCCCGGTTATGGTTACGCCAAGGTTCCGGAAAAGATTCGGGCCAAATGGGGGCCCATGATTGAAGGTTACCTCTCCGGGCGGGAACAATTACAGGGAGTAATTGTTCTGGTGGATATCCGTCACCAGCCTACCGCACAGGATATGCAGATGTGCCGGTGGCTCCGTTTCTATGGCCTGCCCTTTGCTGTGGTGGCTACCAAGGCTGATAAAATAAGCCGGGGCAGGATACAAAAACATTTGGCGGTTGTAAAAAAGACTCTGGAGCTGGGCAAGGAAGATATACTAATTCCCTTTTCTGCTCAAACCGGAGCCGGGCGGGAAGAGGTATTAGAGATTATAGAGAAATGGCTTTAAGAAAAGGGCCAAAGCTTTTGCAGGCCCTTTTTCTCTTGTTCCGGCGGGATATACTCCACATCCTCCAGTGCTTTTCGCCCAAACCTTTGCTCCACCGCCCCGGAGCAGTCAAATGTCCGGGGTAATTCACCGGCAGTGAGCATCATCTCCAGAAATTCTTTTACAGCATCCCGGCTGACCATGGGTTCTTCCGGCCATATTCCTGCTTTGAGATACCGGTTCACGGCAGTGTCAAAAATATTCCGTTCCATTTCCTTGAAATGAGATTGCAAAGTCCCGGCTATTTGTTCCGGGTGATAGTGCATCCAGAGATATGATTTATAAATCCCATTTGTGAAACGCTGTATTTTCTCCGGGTGCCGTTTCATAATGCTGCTGTTGGTAACGTAAACCAGGGAGGGTATATTTTTTTCGGCTAAAGATTTTATTACAAAGGCGTGCCCTTCGGCCTCCAGCCTGGAGACCGCTGGTTCCGAGGTTTGAATATAGGTGCTGCTTCCTGCCTGGAAGGCTCCGCTTCTAAGATCCTCCGGAATATTATATAAAACTGTAACGTTACGGTATGGTGCCATGTCATTTTCCCTCAGTGCCGCTTCCAGCATAATTCCGGCCGTACTCTCCGGGGCGGCGCCAATGACTGATTTATCCCGCATATCCTGCCAGGTGAAAGAAGGCATTTCCTCCCGGGCCATAATAAAGGAAGGTTCCCTTGCGGTTATTGCTGCAAAAGCAATTAGATCAGCGTTTTGGTACCTGTTGTAAAGGAAATCCGCCAATTCCATAACTATAATATCCGCGTGCCCCCGGGCCAGCGCTTCCTGGGGAAGTTCATCCCCTGAATTGATTCTTATTTGTACTTTGACAAGGAAATCCCTAAAAAAATTCTTTTCTTGAGCCAGTAAATGCGGAATCATGGCCAGTGATTTTTCTTGCTGAACAAGGCTGATTTTAACAACTTCCTCCTTTGGAGTTAACAATTTCTTTACCCCCAGTGCCCCCCCGCCTAAAATCAAAATGCTTAGCAATATGACTATAACTTTTCTTTTGAACAAAAGAACCGGCCCCCCCCCTAAAGCGTGATCGTAATATGTTTATTGATGAGGTAATATTTTCATGCCAAACAGTAATAAATTCGATGGACTGGCATAATATGGATATAAGTAGTAACAATTAAGGGGGGTCAATTTAATGTTAAAGAGGCTGACCTTTGTCCACTGGTCTCACCCAAATGCAGGGGGTTACCGCTATCAACTTCAAATGTCCGCTTTGATTGCGGGTTTGCTGTGGGCAGTTCTGGTTACCCTGTTTGCAGGGGTAATACTGGTGCTGTGGGTAACACTTTCCCAGCACCCCACGTATAACCTTTCCGGTGTGATTGGTTTGTGCATGCTGGGTGGAGCGCTTGTAGGCGGCGGTATCGGAGGGCTGAATGCCCGCAAACAGGGATGGTTGCACGGTGGGGTAATCGGCCTGACATACGGGATAATTTTTTTAGCAATGATGGCCGGGGGAAATATGGATGCCCTAAAGGACCCGCTGGTCTGGATCCGCCTACCTTTATTGGCGGTATTGGGAGCACTGGGAGGGGTGGCCGGAGTCAATCTATCGGGGACAGGCCATTAACTTTTTTCAAATTCGGCCCGTGCCGCCATACGGTGGTCGGTGCACATAGGGACGGTTCTTAAAGGGTCCAATCGGAAGTTTTGGCAAGAATAAAAGGCTTAAAACCGAATAATCTCTGGTTTTGAGCCTTAATCATCAATAACGCGCAAAGACTGCCTCGCCAAAATTTTTGATTGCCCAAG
>Ga0182240_100066_pt1 | contig 55367 bp, 52 predicted proteins | sample hydfrates4_PW_90_FD_145594 | JGI IMG/M metagenome (GOLD analysis project Ga0182240, IMG submission 145594) | Subsurface microbial communities from deep shales in Texas, USA - hydraulic fracturing test 4_PW_90 | ecosystem: Environmental > Aquatic > Deep subsurface > Shale gas/oil reservoir >...
AAATGCTTTGTTTGCACCTATGGCAGTATCTTTAATGTCAGGGCTTATGGTTTCTACTTTCTTAACCATGGTTGTAATTCCTGTTATATACAGTTTAATTGAAACATTTATTGAAAAAAGAAAGAATAAGAAGAAACTATCAACACAAATTTAGAATCAAAGATTTATATTATTTACTTATAATCCTTGGAGCAGTGAGTAATTTTCACTGTTTCAAGGATTTTTATATGATATCAATCAGATATTTACTAATATTATTTCAAATTTTAATATAGGCCTAGTATAACTGTAACTGCCGAATATTGTGGAGCATTATCTTCATTTTACTAAATAGATACAATTACTGCATAATGTCATTAAAGGAGTTATGCATTTTATTTACATCTACTTTTCAAAGCATAGTCGCTATCTTCAAAAGTGACATTTTTGACTAAGGTGTGTCCATACTTGTAGTAATGGCTATCAGATGGCCTGTAAGTCTTTTTCTCAGCAGGCTTAGGCTTAGTTTTTTTAGCCCTCTTAGGCTTCACATAGGGTATCGTTTCAAACAGTGAATTGAACTTATCTATGGACTGCGATAAAAACTCATTAGCCTGATCCACTGTAGTAATACTAGCAATCTTACACAAAACAGGAAGCGTTAGGCATTACAACTAAGACGGCGCAACCCTGCAGCAGCCTAACTTGCATCAGCATAAACTGATAATCCGGTGTATTGAATTTGTGGTATAAGCGTAGTCAGCCTTTTTGACCCTGAAGCCAGAACCATCAAGAGAGGCAAACTAAAAGCACCGACAGAATTTGGTAATAAAAATGGAGGTTGGCCGTGTCTGCAGGGGAAAGAATTAAATTACCATACCCAGGCAGGATATTGGTATACCAGGGCTATACTGGAACATGTACTTTATTGCGACTAGCCTCCGAAAATGGAACCCGGCTCTGACGTTGTCCGACGGATTCACAATTTACATTTCTCTGGTAGAAAGAACCGGGTGGTTGCGGGACGCTATACCTTTTAAAATCTTCTGGGTATCAAAGACGGTTGACATCCGTGTGGGATGATAGTTTAAAAAGATATATCTTAAACGAGTTTTTTAAGTTTGATAGTAAACTTATTAACAATTTACGACAAAATTGGAAGGAGTTCTAATTAAAAAATAGAATAATTTGAATAAAAATTATAATCAAACGTTTTTCCCGGGTAATAGTTTTATAAATTCTCATAACACTTAATATATAGATATCCATGCAGAAGGTCCTGAAAGTAAGATGCTCATATCTTTCTCCAAAAGCGCCGGGGTTTAAAAAGCAAACTGGAGGAATTCAATCTCCCATCCCGCTTATGGTCCTGGAGACTGCAACAAATATAGGATGACCAGGATATGGAGGTGCGTGTCTTGAGCCTGTACAAAAATGAGCTTCACCAGCTGGTGGACGCTCTACCGGAAGAAAAGACTGAAGCGGCCAGGGAATTTTTGGAGTTCCTCTTGAGTGACAACAACACGCTTTTTCCGGAAAGGTTGGTGGAAAAACTTAGCCTCCTCGAAAGAGTTGTCGATTCCCTTCCGGATGCCACCCTTGCCGTTGACCGCAAAGGAAAGGTGGTCGTGTGGAACCGGGCCGCAGAAGAAATGACAGGGGTAAAAAAAGAAGAGATACTGGGCAGGGGTAACTACGCTTGTGCTGTTCCCTTCTACGGAGAACAGAGACCACTCCTCGTTAACTTTGTGCTCGGTAATGGCAAAGAGTGGGAGCGAAAGTACGAAAAGATCGAGAGGAAGGGGCATATTCTTGTTGGTGAAGGTTTTGCCCCTTTTGCCTGCGGTGGCAGGGGACTTCATTTTTGGACTCTCGCGGCTCCGGTTTACGACCATAAGGGGAACCTGCTCGGAGCAGTCCAGTGTATCCGTGACATTGGTAAGCGCAAGAAGATGGAGGATGAACTGAGATATTTAAGTACCCATGACGATCTCGCCGGACTTTACAACCGTGTGCACTTTGAAGAAGAATTGCGGCGACAGGAAAAGGGGCGCTCTTACCCCATCAGCCTCATTCTCTGTGACCTCGATGGTTTAAAGGTGGTTAACGACGCGCTGGGGCACGAGCGAGGCGACGAGCTCTTGCGCCGTGCAGCCAGGGTGATTGCGGGCTGTGTCCGGGGGTCCGACGTGGTGGCCCGAGTTGGCGGTGACGAGTTTGCCGTAATCCTTCCTCAGGCGGACCGGGGAGCGGCGGAGGAAGTTATTCAACGCATAATTGAGACTGTAAAAAAGGACAATGCGCAACACGCGGATCTTCCTTTAAGTATCTCCATGGGAACGGCAACGGCGGAAGATGCTTCGCATTTGTTGCATGATGTCTATAAGGAAGCTGACAATGCGATGTACAGGGACAAGCTTACCAAAAGACAAGAACAGCGGTATGCGCTGATTCGTACCATCAAGGCGGTTTTGGCAAAGAAGGACTTCCATACTGAGTACATGAAAGAACTGGCCTGCATGCTGGGAGAAGCGGTAGGGCTCTCGCACGAAGAAATGGACACTCTTCGCCTCCTGGTAGACATACACGATATCGGCAAGCTAAAAGTACCGGAACATATTATTTTTAAGCCTGGTCCTCTGACTGAGAAGGAAAGGAAGGAAGTTCAGTGTCATCCCGAGGTTGGATACCGCATCGCCCTTTCCTCTAGCGAGCTGGCTCCGGTAGCAGAGTTTATTCTTCAGCACCACGAATGGTGGGATGGGCAGGGTTATCCTCGGGGGCTGCAGGGAGACCAGATCCACCTCCTGAGTCGCATTGTGGCCATAGCTGACGTCTATGAAGCGATGACGACGGACCGCCCCTATCGTAAGGCTTTGTCCCGTGAGGATGCCCTGGCGGAGTTGAGGAGGTGTGCGGGGAAACAGTTTGATCCCCACCTTGTGGAAATTTTTATAGAGTTGCTAACGGAAAAAGCGAGTAACGGTAAGAACACTAAGAAAAATTCATGGTAGACCGTTTAATTTTTACACTTAATTTTACTTACTGGTTGGAGCTATTGTTAGGAGTTCATGATGGCAGAAAGGATAGGGGTGAAAATTAATTTTAGTTTTTTGTTCTTTTTGTAACTATTGGCTAGCATAAAACTTTTTCGAAATTTGCAGAAATTCAGAGGAAATTAAAAACTAAATATAGAAATATATTCCTGCCAGTACTCAACGAGGAGGGAACCGCAATGGTACGGTTACGGTCTAAACCAGGGTTTTCGGTTTTTAAAACAATCAAACTGAAATAAAATAAGGAGGAAGTTATGAGCCAATCTACAAAAAAACAATATACCTGGGACTTGTCAGCTATCTATCCTTCACAGGAAGCATGGGAAGAAACATTGAATAAAATACCGGAGCTTGTATCCAAAGTTACTGAAATGAAAGGGAAAATTACTTCATCAGCAAAAAACTTGTTAAACACCTTAAATTATGTAAACGAAGTTTCAATTGCTTTGGAACGTGCCTATAGTTATGCAAGATTATCTTTTGATACAAATATGATTAATGATAATGCCAAAAACAACTTTGAAAGAATAGACTCACTTGCTACACAAGTTGATGAACAACTGGCATTTGTTGAACCTGAATTACTTAATATGGACGAAGAGCAATTTCAAAAATATAAGAATGAAGAACCTGAGCTGGAAATATATTCATTTAAATTTGAAAAATTATTTCGAATGAAAAAACACATTCTTTCACAAGAAATGGAAGAATTGTTGACCAAAATGGATTCTTTGGGCCGCTCCTTTAAAAAAATATTTGATGATCTCGTTGTCAATGACCTTGACTTCCCGGAAGTATCCGGGGAAGACGGAGAAAAAATAAAGGCCAATAATGCTAACTACCTTAAAGCATTAACCTCCCGGGACCGGACCTTGCGCAGGAACTATTTTAAGGGACTGCTAAATACTTATAAATCACACCAAAATTCCATTACATCCACCTATTACGGGGTGGTGAAACACGATGTATTTGAGGCGAGAGCCAGAAAGTATAAGTCCTCCAGGGATATGGCGCTGTCCGCTAATTTTATACCTGAAGAGGTTTATGACAACTTAATCAATACCGTACGCAATAACGCAGATAAACTGCATAAATATATCGATTTACGAAAGAAGGTTCTTAACCTGGAAGAAATTCACTTTTATGATTTATTTGTTCCAATGGTAAGGGGTGTAGATAAATCTTATTCCTTTGAAGAAGCACAAAATATAGTAATTGATTCCTTGGCTATTTTGGGAAATGATTACGTTGATGTGCTTGAGAGGGCTTTTAGTGAACGCTGGATAGATGTCTATCCCGGCGATGGTAAAAAGTCGGGAGCCTATGCAATGGGGATTTACGGGACTCCCCCCTATTCTCTACAGAATTTTACCGGAAATCTTGAAGATGTTTTTACTCTGGCCCATGAGCTGGGACATGTGATGCACAGTTATTATAGCAATGAAAATCAGCCCTATGTTAATTCAAAATATACTATCTTCACTGCCGAAGTAGCCTCTACCGTTAATGAAACGCTACTATTCAACTACTTACTGGCAAAAGCAAATTCTCCAGAGGAAAAAGCAAATCTGTTAAATATACACCTGGACGGTATTCGTTCCACCCTCCATCGTCAGACGCTTTTTGCAGACTTTGAAAAACAAGTACATGAAAAGGTGGAAGACAATCAACCGCTAACGCCTGAAAGTTTACGAAAACTTTATAGAAGTTTATATGAAACATACTATGGAAAGGATTTTGTCATCGATGAGGAACTGACTTATGAATGGTTGAGAATACCGCATTTTTATTCGGCCTTTTATGTCTACCAGTATTCCACCGGAATATCGGCAGCCATAAGTATTGCTAAAGGTATTATGAATGAAGGAAAAAGTGCTGTAAACGGTTACAAGGATTTTTTGAAGTCAGGAGGATCGGATTACTCGATAAATTTACTGAAAAAAGCAGGAGTAGACATGTCCTCTCCTCAGCCAATTTTAGATGCAATCGAAGATTTCGAGCAATCATTACAGCAGCTTAAATCTATAATTACCGGTTGAAAAACAAGGGGTTAAGTCCCTGATTGCTGCTTTTAATTTATCCTACCATCAGCAGGGACTGCCCTTCTTTTTTTGCTTTGGAAGAAGCTAGACTTGCATTGTTTATTAAATTATCCAAAAGTGCTGATGCCTCATTATTTGGGATTGGTTTTTGTTGGTTCGCTGAAATTCCGACAGATACTTGAATAAGCAAATTATTGTTTTTAACTTCCTTTTCAATGGAAGTTAACAAGTATTTGGCCCAATTTACTACCTCATCTTTCATACGAGTTGTAATGATTACAAATTCATCTCCACCGTACCTGCAAAGGTAATCTGTTTCAGGTAGAATTGTTCTTGATAACACTTCGCTGATTATTTTCAGACATTTATCACCTGTGACATGACCGTATTTTTTATTAAACTGGCCAAAATCATCAAGATCAAAAAGGAGAACAATTATTTCTTTTCCTTCAAATAATAGTGTTTCACCGATGAAACGTATAAAGCCGGAGGTATTTAAGCCGGTGAGTGGATCTGTATTTTTCCCCAGTTCCACAAGAAGATCGGATTTAGTTATCATGCCAACTAACTGCTGATTTTCTAAAACGGGTAAGCGCTCGATTTTATTCTTTTCCAAGACCTCGTAAGCTTCCCAGATTGATGCGTCTTGATTTATCATAATTAGCTCTTTAGTCATGGCATCTTCCACTATTCTATTGGGATGTGAACAGCGAACATCGCGGGAGGTTATAATACCCACAGGTTTCCCGTTTTCAATAACAGGTAGGCCACCTATGCCATACTGCTGCATCCTTTGGGATGCCTTTAGAACGCTATCCTCAAGACTAGCGGTAATAACAGGTTTTTTCATAATACTTTTGACTTTAAAAATCATAATTCAATCACCCTCTTTATGGCCACAGTTACATCTACTTGTGCTTTAATGACACTGCTCTCATCGGCCACTTTGAGGCTTTCTTCAAGTATGATATCAATCAGCTTTTCAAGTGGGAGCAGTTTAAGTAAAGATTTTCTTACAACCATTGCTTCAACTGCCCCTTTGTCGATGGGAATAATTTCATATTGGTCCGGTGACAGTGCATCTACCATCCTGCGAACAGCCCCCGGTCCGATAGGAGCTTTGCGACCTACTACCAAAACATCTTGTATGGGAGGTATTTCAAATTCGGAAAGTTTTATGGAAATTTCCGCTTTCCTACCAAGTTCCTTCTCAGAAGAAGATAGCATAATTTAGGCCTCCACTCTTTGCGTATATATTTATATTTTTGCAGTTATAGAAATAAATGGTTCAACTAAGTCCTGATCGAATTGAGTACCGCTATTTTTTTTAATTTCGTGTAAACACTGTGTTAACGTTAATTTAGGTCGATATGGTCTTGTGGAATACATGGCATCAAAGGCATCAGCGATACAGATAATTTTTGCGCATAAAGGTATTTCTTCCCCGGTCAATCTCAAATATCCGTTGCCGTCTACCCTTTCATGGTGGTAGGCAATCATGGGATATAAATTATGTGCCCAGTTGTACTCCGCTAATAAATGTATGCCGATTTTCGGATGTTTTTTTATAATCTGCCATTCTTCATCTGTAAGTTTAGAAGGTTTATCAAGAATAGAGCTAGCTATTTTTATCTTTCCTATATCATGAATAAGAGCTCCAATAGCGATTTCAAAAATCTCCGTTTGGGGTAATCCCAGTTCTCTTGCAAGCCATGCCGATAAACGAGCTACATTTAAGGAATGTTGATAGGTACCGGGATGATGAATTTTAAGGGTTTTCAGCAAATTAGTAATTATTTTGAGATTAAATTTATTTGTATTTTGGTGAGCCAGTTCCGGTAATATTTCTTCCATTAGGTCATGCAAGTTTTGTACAGGAAAATCAATCTTTTTTACTAACAACAAAATAATCCCCTTTCGGTAGCTGGCTGCCATATCCCTGACGGGATGGTAGGCCCTCTAGCTTTGCGCCACTGCCTTTCGACAGCTTTGCCTTTTCGATTGGAAATCTAGTAATATTATGTCAAAACATGCCAAACCTTGTCAACTTTATTCGGAGAGTTTTCCTTGTTTTTTATCTTTATTATATCCTAGTTAAACAATAGATTTTCTAAACTTTTTTCCAAAAAAATCATAAATTGTGATTCTTGTCACAGTGAAGCTCCTTATTTCTTTTTATAATTTAAGTAACTTAGATGAAAAGAAAAAATTCAAGGAGGCAATGTTAAATGTTAGGTATTTTTGGAAAAGGAAAAAATGAAAATGACGGAGGAAAAGAAGTGCAGAAAAAGCTTAACATGTTCTGCTATCAGTGTGAACAAACCCCTGAGGGAGGTTGTAAAAAAATCGGTGTCTGCGGTAAAAATCCCGATATTGCGAGTCTCCAGGATACAATTATCTATGGCGTAAAAGGGGTAGCGGCATATGCATATCACGCAAGAGAACTTGGATATACAGACCCGGAAGTAAATAAAATTATTGAAGAGGCTCTTTTCTCAACACTGACAAATGTAAATTTTAACTTGCAGGAAACAATTGGCATGGCCCTGAAAGTCGGTAGCGCAACTAATAAAGTTATGGATCTTTTAGATAAGGCTCATACAGATGAATTCGGAATTCCCGAACCTGTGAATGTTACCCAAAACAAAATTGAAGGCAAATGCATCCTGGTAACCGGTCACGACCTTTACGCACTGAAAAAACTCTTGGAGCAAAGCGAGGGTAAAGGAGTTAATATTTACACTCACTCTGAAATGCTTCCTGCTCACGGTTATCCTGAGTTAAAGAAATACCCTCACCTGAAAGGTAACGTAGGTAAGGCATGGCATGACCAGAGAAAGCTCTTTGAAGAATTCCCGGGTGCAATTGTTGGTACCACAAACTGTGTAATGCCAATTAAAGGGTCCTACTCTGACAGGTTCTTCAGCTATGGTATAGTTGGACTTGAAGGTGTACAAAAGATTGAAAACGATGACTTTACTCCTGTAATTGAAAAGGCGCTCAGTCTTCCTGAAGCAAATGTAGATTCTGATGAGACATTGTTAACAGGTTTCCATCATGAAACAGTACTGAAGCTTGCTCCTGAAATCGTAGATGCAGTCAAGTCCGGTAAAATCAAAAGGTTCTTTGTTATCGCAGGCTGCGATGCTCCAACCAAAGGAAGGGATTACTACAGAGAACTTGCTACTTCTTTACCCAAAGAGTGCGTAATCCTGACCACTTCCTGCGGTAAGTTCAAGTTCAATGATGTGGACTATGGTACAGTACCAGGAACAAATATTCCGCGTTACATTGACCTTGGCCAGTGCAACAACTCAATTTCCGCAGTGAAAATCGCAGTTGCTCTAGCAGAGGCATTCGAGTGTGATGTAAATGATCTACCTGTAAGCATTGTACTGTCCTGGTTCGAGCAGAAAGCGGTTGCAATTCTCTTAGGATTATTCAGCCTTGGAATCAAAGATATTTATGTTGGACCTTCCGTACCTGAATTCTTAACGCCAAATGTAGTAAAAGTTCTCCAGGATACCTTCAACCTCCAGGTAATCGGAGATGTTCAGGAAGATATGAAGAAGATGTTAGGATAATTTTAAAATTGTAAATACAACAATAAGCAGGTTAAATCAAAACCTGCTTATTCTTTTCTATTTTGTGACAACTATCACATCTATGGATTAAATTTAAATATATACTCAAAGTAACTGATAGACATTTTTGTATTTACATAAAGGGGGAGGTACAATTTGGGTTATAAAATTTATAGGGAAAAATTTGCTGATTTGTTTCATGAGTTGAGAGCTTCCTATGAAATTTATGCTCCTATTACAAAAAAAGATAAAGGGATGTACTCTGATACGGATCTAATCACATATGATAAAGTTGAATCATTTACTGAGATAGTGTTTGACAAGAAGACATTTTTTTCTCCAAAGGAAATTGTTTTTCCCATCCGGCAAACTCTCTTTTACTTTACAGAAGATAGTGTGCTGGAACCTACCAAACTTGAAAAAGATATTGTTATTTTTGCCAGAGCTTGTGATATAAATAGCTTTCGTTCACTAGATGCGATCTTTTTACAAAACGGCCCCTATGAGGACCCGTATTATAAGAAGTTGCGTCAAAGAGTAAAATTTATTTTACTACCCTGCGATGGGTTTGAAAACTGTTATTGCGCATGTTTGGGAACCAATATTACCGATAATTACAGCGCTTACGTTGATGTGCGAGATGATGCCGTCTATTGTAAGGTTAAGGATGCCTATTGGAAAGGGTTATGGTCGAAATATGGAGAGGAAAGTGAAGTTGAACCACGTTATGTATCTAAAAACGAAAATACATTGGAAATACCTCAAAAGATAAACAACTCTATTTTTGAACATCAGATGTGGTCTGAATATACAAATAGATGTACAGGTTGTGGTAGATGCACTGTAGTTTGCCCTACATGCACCTGCTTTACAATACAGGATATCCGATATGACGATAATTCCAAGTGTGGTGAAAGACGAAGGGTTTGGGCCAGCTGCCAGATTGATGGTTTTACCGAAATGGCGGGAGGTCATGGCTATCGCCATAAACAGGGAGAAAGGACACGTTTTAGAGTGCTGCATAAGATATCTGATTTTAAGAAAAGATTTGGCTTTCAGATGTGCGTAGGCTGTGGCCGCTGTGAGGATGCATGTCAGGAATACATTTCATTAAAAAACTGCATTCATAAAATTTCTGAGATAATGGCTGAGGAGGAAAAGGTATGATTAGAAACCCATACATGCCGCAAGAAGCAGAAATTTTAAAAATCTTTCAAGAAACAGATATTGATTATACTTTTCGTCTTAAGACAGATTTAAAAGTAAAAAGCGGACAATTTTTGGAAGTATCTATACCTCGGATTGGAGAAGCACCTATTTCAGTAAGTGATTTTGGGGATGGATATCTGGATCTAACAATTCGTAAGGTGGGCAGGGTGACTCAAGCACTACACAATCTGCAACCTGGAGATAAGTTTTTCATTCGAGGTCCGTACGGTAATGGCTTTCCAATAGATAAATTAAAAGACAGGAGACTGATTGTTGCTGCAGGAGGTACTGGTTTAGCACCCGTTAAAAGTTTGATTAATCAATACTATAATGACAGTCTGGAAATTAAAAGTCTTCAACTCTTGGCAGGTTTTAAATCGCCGGGTGATATTCTCTTCAGTTCCGAACTTGAAAAATGGAGCAAAAAATTTCCTGTGGAAATTACTGTCGACCGGGGTAGCGAAAACTGGAAGGGTAGAGTAGGGCTGGTAACTAAACTTGTGGCTGATTTAGATATTAGTGAAGTAGAAAATACCATGGTAATAGTTGTAGGCCCTCCGCTCATGATGAAATTTACTACCCAGGAGTTTGTAAAAAAGAAAATAAGTATAGGCAATATCTATTTATCATTTGAGAGAAAAATGAGTTGCGGTATCGGAAAATGCGGGCATTGTAAAATAGATGATACCTATGTTTGCCTTGAGGGACCGGTTTTTGAATATAGTAAGGCAATACAATTACTTGATTAGGGAGGGGATTTTTGTGAGTGTGGATACTAAAAAGCTTGTTAAAAATGCTTATCGAGTCACCAAAGAAAGGTATCTTACGGCTCTCAGGGTACGAGTACCGGGTGGACATCTAGATACAAAACAAATGACTTTGATTTCCCGTATTGCCGACCGGTATGGAAGAGGAGAGGTACACATTACAACCCGTCAGGGCTTTGAAATACCGGGAATTCCCATGTCCAGGATGGAGGAGGTAAATAGGGAAATAACACCGCTTTTGGATGCTTTGCAAAAAACAACAGGCATAGATTTAAAAGTTACGTTTGAAGGATATCCTGCTGCTGGAACCAGAAATGTTTCTGCATGCATTGGAAATAGGGTTTGTCCTTTTGCAAACTATGATACCACCCGGTTGGCTCAAGATATAGAAGGTATAATCTATCCCAATGATTTTCATGTTAAGATAGCTGTCTCCGGCTGTCCGAATGACTGTATAAAGGCTCATATGCAGGATGTTGGTATCCTGGGGCAAGTTGAGCCGCTTTATGACAGTAAACGGTGTATAGGATGTAAAGCATGTGTTGATAACTGTAGAAAAAGGGTTACAGGCGCCCTGAAATTTCATGACTTTACAGTTCAAAGAGACCATGAAAAATGTACGGGATGTGGAGAGTGTATTCTCAAATGCCCTACTGCCGCCTGGACAAGGGGGGAAAAATATTATTCTGTTGTTATTATGGGGAGAACAGGTAAAAAGAACCCCCGGCTGGCTGCACCTTTCCTGCGCTGGGTTGCAAGGGATGTCGTGTTAAAAATATGTGAAAATCTGTACTCGTATATTGATAAACATATAGACAGAAGTCTCCCTAAGGAGCATGTGGGCTATATAGTTGACAGAACAGGTTATCCTGTTTTCAGGGATGAGGTACTGCAAAATGTTGACTTGGGAGAGAGGGCAATGGTAGCCAAGCACATAAATTTTGGGGGATATGAATATCACAGTAATGCTTCATTTGAAAAAGTATAAGATGCAAGGAATGAAAAAAATGCCGGAGAAGTAATGTTCTTTGGCATTTTTTACTTTGAAGAACTGGGACTTTCCATAAGGGGGTTCGGTGAAGTTATAAGAAGTATCAAGGTATATTCCGGTGGCTTGATGGGTTATGAAAGCATCCGAAGTTTGGTGGAAATCAAGGAAAAAAATAATATCTCCACTTTTATCGACACGGATATTAAAACCATCACCAGGGAAAATTTAAGTGCTTACAAAAAGGAAATAAAAAACAGGTAGGTGAAGGTTATGTGGGGATTTTCGGGGATAAGAAGGAAAACTGATTACTTATTACCTCGTTATTACGGTTGTAATGGGGGTGACCAGCTTTTTTTCCTATTATAATGCTAGGTTGATTATTACAAAGCTCAATTCAGTGTTTGCTGATTATATTTATTTAAACCAACGTTTATCCATACGGGACCTATGAGGGTGATATCATAATTGATGGGCAGGTTAAAAGATTCCATAATACCAAGGATAGCGAAAAGAGCGGGATAGCTATGATCTATCAAGAATTAACGCTGGTGAAATATATGACAGCGAGTGAAAATATTTATCTAAGTGATGAACCGACAAAGCACGGAATAATAGATTGGAGATAACGGTATGAGCCTGATGAACATTGACTATTCTATGTTAACCATCGTTAAGGGTCTTGTACTAGTAAGAATAGATAAAATTGTCAACAACTAAAATTAACTTATCTTCAACTGGTTCTGAGATTATTTCTCAGAACCTTTTTTCTAGAGTAAATAAAGGATTTCAGAGCATTGAATATGTAATATTAATTAACAGAGAATATCTATATAAAAAAAAGTTAATTTAAGAAATATAAGATAAGGAGGGTAAAAATATGTATCTTTCCTTTGACCTGGGCGGCACCAACATAAAAGCCGGTATAATTGATAAAATGGGAAATATAATAATTAAGCAGTCTCTTCCCACTGCAGAAAATAAAGACGTGGATGAAATTTTACAGCAATTTATAGAAATAAGCAAAACTTTACTTGCAAAGGCAAAATTAAATCAACAAGAAATACAGGGAGTTGGAGTAGGTCTGCCCGGGTTTATAGAGGCGGATAAGGGTCTTGTAATTAAAGCGCCTAATTTGGGCTGGGAAAATATTCACATCAAACAAAAGTTAGAAGGACTCCTTCCATACCCTGTTTTTTTAAGTAATGACGCAAATGCTGCTGCATTAGGTGAAATGTGGAAGGGGGCAGGGCAGGGATGTAAAGATCTACTCTGTCTCACATTAGGAACGGGAGTAGGGGGAGGAGTAATTATCGGTGGTCAAATTTACAACGGTAGATATGGCCTGGCAGGTGAAATTGGTCATTTTCAGGTAAATCCACATGAAGGACGGAAATGTAACTGTGCAAAGATCGGCTGTCTGGAAACTGAAAGCTCCGCATCAGCCCTGATTTTTTATGGAGAATGTGCAGTAAAAAAAGGAGAAAAAACCGTTCTTGCAGAAATAATGAAAAAAAAGAAAAAATTAACAGGTCGAGATGTAACGGAAACTGCCTTGCACGGTGATAAGGTAGCTCTGGAGATAATTACAAACGCAGCATACTATTTAGGATTTGCACTGGCAAATATCTATACGGTTGTTGCACCCCAAAAAATTATCATTGGCGGTGGCCTTGCGGGAGCAGGTGATGTTCTATTTAAGCCTATAATTAAATGGTTTAACAATTTTAGCTTTGAAAATATAAAAGGTGAAGAAATAATTTTTCCTGCAAAGTTGGGAAATGATGCCGGTATTGTGGGCCTAGCAAAATTAATTGAACAAGGAGTGAAAAATCATGCAAAAAATAGCTGTCTTGACTAGCGGTGGAGACGCGCCGGGTATGAATGCGGCAATCCGGGCAGTAGTTCGGAAGGGAATTACGCTGGGATTAGAGGTTTACGGTATTTATCAGGGCTATCACGGCTTGATAAATGGTAAAATTAAAAAAATGGATGCCGGCAGTGTTGGAGACATAATTCAACGTGGCGGAACAATACTATATACGAGCCGCAGTGAAGAATTTAAAACTGAAGAGGGTCAGTCAAAGGCATTGGACCAACTGAAAAATAAGGGAATTGAAGGTTTGGTGGTAATTGGCGGCGACGGTTCCTTTAGGGGAGCACAGAAGTTATGGGAAAAGGGATTTCCTACGATAGGGGTACCTGCCACAATTGATAATGATATTGCCGGTACTGATTATACTCTTGGTTTTAATACGGCTGTTAACACAGTTCTTGAAGCTATTGACAAGATTAGAGATACTGCTACTTCCCACGAGCGAACCTTTGTGGTGGAAGTAATGGGGCGTGATAAAGGAGATATTGCCTTATGGGCCGGTCTGGCCGGTGGTGCAGAATCCATCCTGATACCTGAAGCCGAATTCGATATGAAGGAAGTTATTGAGAGGTTGCAGCAGGGTCATGAGAGAGGCAAAAAACACAGTATTATCATTGTGGCTGAAGGAGTAGCTTCAGGGGCTGAAATTGGAGAAATAATTCAAAAAGAAGCAGGTTTTGATACAAGAATCACTGTACTGGGCCATGTTCAAAGGGGCGGTTCGCCTACTGCCTTTGATAGAATGCTGGGCAGCCGTCTTGGAGCGGAAGCAGTTGAATTATTGCATAAAGGGGAAGCAGGTAAAATGGTAGGAATGAAAAACCACAGGATTGTGGCTATAGATTTTAATGAAGTATTTAAAAAGAATACAGATATTAACATGGATTTTAATTTGGACATGTATAATTTGAATAAGAGTCTCTCTATTTAACATAACGTCAGGAGGCATTTTATGGCACAAGAAATAACTTTTGATTATGAAAGTGCGAGTCACTTTTTGGAAAATCATGAATTGGAATATCTTGCTCCAAAAGTGAGTATAGCCCATGACCTCTTACATGAAAAAAAGGGGCCTGGAAAAGAATATTCAGGATGGCTGGAATGGCCCGTTTCCTATGATAAGGAAGAGTTTAATCGCATAAAGGAAGTAAGCGAAAAAGTTCGAGAAAAAGCAGAGGTAGTTGTAGTTATAGGCATAGGCGGTTCTTATCTTGGCGCCCGCTCAGCGCTGGAAATGTTAACTCACACATTCTATAACGGACTACCCCGGGATAAGCGCCGGGGACCTGAGGTTTACTTTGCCGGAAATAATATCAGCTCTACATATCTTGCGCATTTATTGGATGTCATTAAAGACAAAGACATAGTGATTAATGTGGTATCAAAATCTGGAACCACCCTGGAACCTGCCATAGCATTTCGTATTTTTAGAGGATTATTAGAAGAAAGATACGGAAAGAAGGGTGCCAGGGAACGCATTATTGTAACTACTGATAAATCAAAGGGTACACTGAGAAAATTAGCGGAAGAGGAAGGTTACGAAACCTTTGTAGTTCCTGACGGAATTGGAGGCAGATATTCGGTATTAACACCTGTTGGCTTATTTCCCATTGCAATTGGCGGTATAGATATTGCTGAAATTATGGAGGGAGCGCTTCAGGGGTATAACCTTTATAAAGAAAAAGAATTGGAAAAAAACCCTTGCTATCAGTATGCGGCCGTTAGAAATATTTTGTACAATAAGGGTAAGGTAATTGAACTTTTAACAAACTATGAACCATCTCTAAAGTATTTTGCTGAATGGTGGAAGCAGCTTTTTGGGGAAAGTGAAGGAAAGGATGGCAAGGGAATCTTTCCTGCAAGTGTAAATTTTTCAACAGACCTCCATTCTCTGGGCCAGTATATTCAGGATGCCCGCAGAAATATTTTTTCCACTACTGTATGGGTAGAAAGACCGTTGGCCACAATGAGCATTCCTAGCCTCGATGAAGATATAGACGGTTTAAACTATTTGGCAGGGAAAGCAATCCATGAGGTCAATGAAAAGGCATGCCAGGGCACAATAATGGCCCATACAGATGGTGGAGTACCCAATTTAAAGATAAATGTTCCTCAATTAACACCGTATTACTACGGGGAGCTAGTATACTTTTTTGAAAAGGCATGTGCCATAAGCGGGTATCTTTTAGGAATTAATCCTTTCGACCAGCCTGGAGTGGAGGCTTATAAAAAGAAGATGTTTGCACTTTTAGGAAAACGGGGGAGGAAATTATGAGAATTGCTTTAATTGCACACGACGACAAAAAGGACGACTTAATAAGATTTGTCAAGGAGCACCTTAACTTTTTCAAACAACATGAACTTTTTGCGACGGGACATACGGGAGCTTTGATTACGGAAAATACGGGGCTGGAGGTTTACTGTTTTCTCTCAGGCCCCTTAGGGGGTGACCAGCAGATAGGTAGTAAAATTGCCTGTAAAAAAATAGATCTAGTGATATTTTTCAGGGACCCGTTAACTGCCCAACCCCATGAACCTGATGTTTCGGCTCTTATCCGGCTTTGTGATGTTCATAAGGTTCCGATAGCCACTAATTCCGGTACAGCTGCCTTAATGGTCAAATGTCTGGAAAAATCTAATACATGATAATTTTAATAACTAATAATTAATACTCTTTAAGTCTTTTTTCAGCACGGGCGATATATGAAAAATCTCTATCATCATGTAAAAGATAGAGATTGTTTTCTATCGCCGTCTGTGCTATAAGCAAATCAATTGTGCTTCTGATTGTAATTCCTTTTTTTCTGCAATTAAAATAAAGAAGCGCTGCGTTTTCATATGACCTGAGTCCGTTTTTTAGCCCGTAAAATCTTTGTGTACTCAAATAATCCTTAAGCAAATCAAATTCCTTTTTTGTTTTCGTACCTTGAATCAACTCTTGATAAATATAATTATTTATACCGAATGGAATGCCCTTTGTAATGATCTCCTCAAGTTTCTTTACCTGCTCATTTTTTATTCCTTTAAAAAAACTTATTAATACTGAAGTATCTACTAAAACCATTTTAATTTCCTTCTCTCATATCTTTATAATTATAATCATTTTTAAAATTAATTTTACCTTTTAAATCCATAAGATTTTTAATTCTATTTTGTTTTATATATTCTTTAAGAGCTAAATTAACAAGTTCTTTTTTTGTTTTTGCTTTACTTATTTTAAATGCTTCTTCTACTAACTCATCATCTAATTCAATATTAGTTCTCATGAGATACACCTCCTCATACACATAATAATACACATATATTATTATGTCAATTTTAGTTTTTATTTTTATCCCGAATATTTTCCAGTATTTTTTCTCGGATTTTCATTCCGGGGTTATCCTGATTTCTTTTAAGCTTATCTTTATCTTTAAAACGATCCTTTTTTTCCTCAATTTCTTCCATTATTTTCTCTTTTATTTTTGGCTTATTTTTTTCTTTTTTGCCAGGTGTTTGGAAATTTTGGTTCTTATTGTTATCCTTATCCCTTCTTTTATCCTTCAGCTTGTCAGGATTTTTACCCTTCCCTTTTTCCGATTTATTAAATTTGTTAGGGGTTTGGCCTTTGTTTTCTTTTTTCTTGTCGGCAATTTTCCTTTCCTTCTTAGCGATTATTTTCTTATAGTTGCCTAATTGCTTGTATTTTTTAACTAATTGACCGGGTTTTTCTTTTAATTCATTTTCATCTATTTTGATACCTTTCTTTGAAAGTTCTTTTAGTAAGGATAGTTGATTAAGGGAAATATTTTTTTCTTGAGCTTTTTTTCTCTCGGCAGCGTCTGTTTCATACACCTTGTAGAGGGCAGATACGTTCTTTTCTTGAAGTTCTTCAGTAACAATTGTTTCAATTTCTTCTTTAGTAACGTCGCATTTACTTCTTCTTGCCAGCGTTAACTGAATTACATTATCCGTATCCTTCAAGTAGCCTTGCCTTGCAACTTCTTCCAGAACTTTTGTAATGGCAGCGGAAATGTGCAAACCTTTCGGACTGGAATTCTTTAAGACTTTAACGGCATCTTCATTTAAGGCGGTTGCAGCAAGTACAACTCCTTTTTGATCAAGTGAAAACTCCATACTGGGGTTGATATCCAGCGCCAGGTAGGCTGCCGGTTGATTTGCTATAAATACATTAAAAATACTTATGCTTAAGAAAAGTAATAGTATTACTGCAACCAGTGCCAGGGAATTTTTAGATGCTAGAGGATATTTGCGTACCTTGTTAGATACCATTTCATTTGCTGCCGGTATTTCCAATTCAATTTCCTGACCGGGAAGGGGTGGTTTTTCATGATAGCGACCCTTAACAAATTCTCCATCCGGGGTAACCAGGAAAACTTCTTGGCCTGAAACCTTCATAACCATTCCTTTAACTCTTTTCATTGTTACCCCTCCTCTCTGGATAGACATATTCTTTTAAACTTGTTAACTCATCGGTAGTTAAAATCACAATAAGTGATATTAAATACTTGCGCCATGTTTCCAGAATTTTGCGGCTGGTTCCTGTTAACTTTTTTATTTCCTTGATTGGTAATTTTTTTGTTCTATATAGTTTAGAAATTATCTTGTCATCCTGGCTTACTTCCAGTGCAATTTGGCGTAAATTGTCCCTGGTGTTTTTATGATTTGGACAGTTTTCCACTAAATCCGAGAAAGAAATTCCAAAATCGCCAACTAGTTCTTCGAAGCGGGACATTTCATACGCCCGATCCCTTCTTTCCAGTTCATCGCGGTAAGAATCCCAGGCAGCTTTAATTTCCAGAGGATGATCTTCGCTGTCTTCGTTTTTATCATCAAGGTACAAATTTTTGTAACGGCTTTCCTTTCTGAAATAATCAATTAACCTGTTTTTGATTACAAGCTTTGCATACCCCAGGAAAGACTTATCCCTTTCGGGATCAAATTTATCGAGCGCTTCATTGAAAGCAATAAGCGCTACACTGAGCTGGTCATCATTTTCCCAATCCAACTTTTTTTTGCAAATCTGACATGTATATTTATAGATAAAATCTTTATGTTCGAAGATAATTTTATCCCGGGAAGTGTCTTTTTTTTCAAGGAGTTTCAATATATCACTCCTTTCGTTAAATATTGCGATTGAAATTGTAAATTTTAGTAGGTGAAAAAATTTAAAAATTTTTTTTAGTTACCCCCCCTAAATTGTAAAATCTTGCCGTAATATTAGAGATAGAAAGGAGGTATCTGTTGGAAATTAATTTCTACTTTTGATTAAACTATTCCTTTAAGATGTACGAGTAAAAATTTTCCATTTAAAAAATAAAAGGGAGGGCAAGAATAATGAAAAAAGGGTTAAAGAAATTGCTGGTACTTGTTTTGGGTGTGACATTTATTTTTACGCTTAGCGGAGCGGCAATGGCCAAGGCTGATAATTCGGGTAAGGGGAAACATGAAAATAAAGAACAGAAACAAATTCTCAAGGAAATCAAGAAACTTAGCAAAGCAGGAATGACAGAAGAGGCTAAGGAACAGCTCTCGGAATTTATTGCAGAAAACCCGGATTCTTGGAAAGCCCGCAAGCTGCAGTGGAAAATTCAAAGGGAAGTAGCAAAGCGTCAAAGGGAACAGCTAAAGGAAGAGTTAGATATAGTAAAAGAAATTGCAGAAGAAGGCAACATTGAAGATGCTTTGGCTAGAATTGAGGAATTAGAAGAAAACTTTGTAGCAAGTGATATTCTCCTGGAAAAAAAGGCGGAAATTTTAGCAAAACTGGGTAATTTGGAAGAGGCAGTACTTAATATGGAAGAAGCTCTGGAATTCAATCCCTGGGCAAAGGGGTTATATAAAAAGCTTGGCGAACTTTATGAAAACAGCGGGGAAAAAGGACTAAAGGTATTTGTGCAAGGCCGCAGGCCGGTATTCGACCAGCCACCTGTTATCAAAAATGGACGTACCCTGGTACCTGTAAGGGCAATAACAGAGGCTTTGGGAGCTACGGTAGAGTATGATCCCACAACCAAAGAAGTAATAATTACCCGTGATGACACTACAGTAATCTTAAATTTAGAGAGCAGAACCGCTACTGTTAATGGTCAAGAGATAGAACTGGATGTGCCGGCTACTACAATTAATGCTAGGACAGTGGTTCCATTGCGATTTGTAAGCCAAGCACTGGATGCTGCAGTTGATTATGATGGAGAGACTGAGATTATCACTATTATTGAAGAAGATGAGGAAATAGATGAAGAGGCTGCTGATGAGGAAGCTGCATCGGAAGAAAAAGAAGAGATTTCAGCAGATGAAACAACTTCAGAGGAAAGTCAGGAAGAAACAACAGCTGCAGATGAATCGCAAGGAACAGAAACAGCCGGAAGTGAGCCTGAAGTAGAAATCATTACTGAGTAAAATATTTAAAAAGAGTGTTCGAAAAGGAACACGGACTTTTCGAACATCCTCTTAAAATAAAGATGAACCACAGTAGCACTTAAGATGAGTGCAGCTGTGGTTTTTTATCTTTAAAATCAGATTTGCTTGATTTGTTTTTCTATATCTTAAGAGAGAAATAAGAGAAAAAATAGGAAGTTAGAAAAATAAATTGAATTAATCTTAAAAGCAGCGATTTTCTAAAGTTTTTGTGTAAAAATGCTTGCTTATACAGTATTAAACTGAAGCAAGTAAATAGTAGTCAAACTTTTTTAGTGTCAATTAAATGCTGGGGTTCATTAAATTGCTCGTTTCCAATCTAGTTAAAGTGATTGTTCGAAAAGGAGCACGATAGACACGAGAAGTTCAAGGCGGCGCAGACTTTGAGCAGCGGAGCGTACATAGAAGTACGTGAGCAGCGGAGAAGTCAAGCCAACGCAGAAATTCGAAGTGGATTTCGCGCGGACTTTTCGAATATCCTCTTAAACAATTATTAAATTGTATTCGTCTTTAGGAGGGGGTGACTGTGCGATAAACTTGAAATAATTCTAGTTAAAGGTTCTAAAAGGCAAACATTTGGGAGGAAAACAGATTAAAAACAGATTGAGGAGGTCATATGATGCATATCAAGAAATTAGTGGTAGCGCTAGTAGTGGTGCTCTCCATGAGCTTAGTAATTGCAGGGTGTGGAGGAGATAAGCCTGAAGCACAGGTAGACTCACAGGAGATGGTAGTTCGGTATAACGTAGGAACTCCTCCCGAGACCATCGACCCTGCTCTGTCTACTGGAATACCGGAAGCTACTATCCAAGCTCAAATTTTTGAAGGTTTAACTAGGCTGGATGAAAATCAAATACCCCAGCCCGCAGCAGCTGAGAGCTGGGAAGTGTCTGATGATAAGACAGTTTATACTTTCCACATCCGAAAAGATGCCAAGTGGTCTAATGGTGATCCCGTAACCGCTGAAGACTTTGCTTTCGCCTGGGAAAGGGCTTTGAACCCCGCTAACGCTGCAGATTACGCTTACCAGTTATATAATATCAAGAATGCTGCTGCTTATAATAAGGGTGAGATCACAGATCCTAGCCAGTTGGGTATTGAAGTTGTAGACGAGAAGACCTTGAAAGTAACTTTGGAAAGCCCAGCAGTACACTTCCTGTCTTTGACGGCGTTCCATACATTGTATCCAGTTCACAAAGCTACTGTTGAAGCTGATCCTGAAGGCTGGTCATTGTCTGCCGATACTCTTATTGGTAACGGGGCCTTCAAAGTTGAGAAGTGGGAAAACAACGTGATGGAATTTGTTCCTAATGAAAACTACTGGAACAAAGATGTAGTAAAGATAGATAGGTTAATCTTCACCATGGTGGAAAACGAAAATACCGAGCTGACCATGTTTGAAAACGATGAACTGGATATGACACATACTGCACCTTTGGCCGAGCTGGAAAGATTGGAAACTGAAGGCAAACTAAAAATCTATCCTTATCTGGGTACCTACTACTATATATTTAATACCCAGAAGAAACCTTTTGATGATGTCCGGGTAAGAAAAGCCTTGGCGCTTGCAATAGATCGCCAGGCTTTGATTGACAACGTGGTTAAGGGTGGTCGGAAGCCTGCTCTTGCTTTCGTACCTTATGGATTACCCGATATGGACGGGTCTGACTTCCGTGAGAACGGTGGTACTTATTACAAGGATGCTGACATAGAAACTGCTAAGCAATTACTAGCTGAAGCAGGTTATCCTGACGGTAAAGGTTTCCCGGAGATCGAAATCTTGTATAACACCTCAGACTCCCATAAAATTGTTGCTGAAACTATTCAGGAGATGTGGAAACAAAACCTGGGTATTACTAATGTAACACTGACTAATCAGGAATGGGGTGTCTACCTGAATTCTCGTGATGAAGGAGACTTTATGGTTGCTCGAGCCGGCTGGATCGGCGACTATCCCGATCCTCTAACGTTCCTGGATATGTGGACAACTGGTAACGGTAATAATAATACTTTTTGGGGCAGTGAACAATATGATAGACTTATAGAAACAGTAAGAAACTCCTCTGATCAGAAAGAGCGCATGACACTTATGCACCAGGCCGAAGACATTTTGATGGAAAACATGCCCATCATGCCTATTTATTTCTATACAGACCCTGTATGCATTAAGCCAAACTTAAAAGGGGTTAAAAAGTCGCTTCTTGGTGAAGTGGACTTCAGTGAAGCTTATTTAGAATAATACAATACTGAAAAGAGACATCGCTTGGTACATGACATCACTGGTGCTAATGAGGGGTATGCGTGGTGTGTTCCGTATACCCCTTCCATTCTAATTAAACTAGAAGGGGCGTGATACGTTTGATCCAATATATTTTGCGCAGGATTGCAGTGTCCCTGTTGGTTTTATGGGTTATTGTAACGGTAACCTTTTTTCTGATGCGAATCATTCCAGGCGGCCCTTTCCAGGGTGAAAAAAAACTGCCTCCCGAAATCAGGAAAAACATTGAAGAAAGGTATAAATTAAACGATCCGCTGCTTAAGCAGTATGGTGATTACTTGACCAACCTGATTCACTGGGATCTGGGACCTTCTTTTAAATACAAAGGGCAAACCGTTAACGATATTATCGAGAAAGGTTTTCCTATTTCAGCAGCGTTGGGTGGTATTGCTATCATGATATCGCTCCTGGTAGGAATCCCGGCGGGGATTATCTCAGCTCTCAGGCAAGGAAGGTGGCCCGATTACCTGGCCATGTTTTTCTCTACTATCGGTATTTCTGTTCCCAGTTTTATTCTGGCAACGCTGCTCATGTATTTTATTTCATACAAACTGCACCTGCTTCCGTCAGCCCTGTGGGGAAGTCCCAAGCACGTCATTATGCCTGCCATCGCACTATCGGGTCTACCTACAGCATTTATTGCCCGGTTAATGCGGTCCAGTATGCTTGAAGTATTGGGGCAGGACTATATCAAAACCGCCAGGGCTAAAGGACTGCCTAAAATAGTAATCATATATAGGCATACTATTAAAAATGCAATTATTCCGGTAGTAACTTATCTGGGACCATTAACTGCTGCAATTTTAACAGGAAGTTTTGTAGTAGAAAACATTTTTGCCATTCCAGGTCTTGGAAAACATTTTGTGACCAGTATTTACAACAGGGACTATACGGTAATTATGGGGGTAACTGTTTTTTACAGTATCTTGCTTGTTACCTTGAATCTGCTTGTTGATTTGGCTTACGCCGTTATTGATCCCAGAATAAAGCTATTTGAGGCAAAGGAGTGAAAATATGCATTTCAGCGCTGAAATGTTCCGGCCTTTGCCCCGGGAAAAAAAGAGTACCCAGGAAATAGTGAGGCCTAGCACTACCTACTGGCAGGATGCCTGGCGCCGCCTCAAGAAGAATCCATTGGCTATGGCCGGACTAGCATTTATAATTTTTTTACTGCTTTTAGCTACTTTTGGACCTATGATTTCACCCTACAGCTATTCTGATCAGAATCTCTTGAACACCTTCAAGGGACCCAGTACCAAACACTGGTTTGGTACGGACAATCTGGGCAGAGATGTCTTTACCCGGGTTCTCTATGGTGCGCGCATTTCCCTTTCCATTGGTATTGTAGCCAGCCTGGTCAATTTTGTTATCGGTGTTATTTATGGAGGTGTTGCTGGTTACGTTGGTGGTAAGGTAGATAACGTGATGATGCGTATTGTAGATATCCTGTATGGCATTCCTTTCCTGTTATGGGTTATCTTACTAATGGTTGTTATAGGACCTGGACTGATCAATATTTATATTGTGCTGGGGGTTGTCTACTGGTTGCCTATGGCCAGGATTGTCCGCGGTCAGATTTTAAGCCTAAAGGAGCAGGAGTATGTACTGGCTGCTAAGACCATTGGGAGTTCTTCTCGAAGGATTTTACTCCGTCACCTGATCCCAAATACCATGGGTCCTATAATTGTAACTATGACACTGGCAATTCCCGAAGCTATTTTCACTGAGGCTTTTCTCAGTTTTATCGGTCTGGGAGTCAGCGCTCCTATGGCCAGCTGGGGGACACTGGCCAGTGAAGCATTGTCAAGCCTAAAATCACATCCTTATCTCCTGTTCTTCCCGGCGGCAGCTATCTGTCTTACCCTTTTTGCCTTTAACTTTTTGGGCGATGGCTTGCGAGACGCTTTGGACCCCAGGATGCGCAAGTAGGGAGGGATAAAAAATGACATATTTACTCGAAGTAAAGGACCTGGAAGTATCTTTTTTCACTTATGCCGGTGAAGTACAAGCTTTAAGGAAGGTTAATTTTCATGTTGATAAAGGGGAAGTGGTGGCGATAGTGGGTGAATCGGGGTGTGGAAAAAGTGTCACAGCACAGTCTGTCATGCGTTTGATTCCCACACCTCCCGGAAAAATCAAAAGCGGAACAATTCTTTTGAATGGAGAAAATTTATTAAGTAAGTCTGAGCGGGAAATGGAACGAATACGGGGTAATTCCATTGCCATGATTTTTCAAGACCCTATGACTTCCCTTAACCCGGTACTCACTATTGGTGGGCAAATCATAGAAGGATTGAGACATCATCAAAAGCTGTCCAAGAAAGAAGCCCGTTCCAAAGCCATTGAAATGCTTGGCCTGGTAGGGATACCCTCGCCAGAAAGGCGCCTGTCTCAATACCCCCATGAGTTCAGCGGTGGCATGAGACAGAGAGTAATGATTGCAATGGCGCTGGCTTGCAACCCGCAGCTGTTGATTGCAGATGAGCCAACTACAGCGCTAGATGTAACCATCCAGGCGCAGATTATGGAATTAATGAAGGACTTAAATCAAAAACTTTCCACATCTATTATCATAATTACCCATGATCTGGGCGTAGTGGCTGGCTTAGCTCAAAGGGTATTGGTCATGTATGCCGGAAAAATAATAGAACAGGGTACGGTAAAAGACCTGTATCAAAGGCCTAGACACCCGTATACATGGGGATTGCTGAAGTCCGTACCCCGGTTGGATGCCATGGAAAAGAAAAGACTTGTTCCCATTTGGGGGCAGCCGCCGGATCTGCTGTCACCGCCTGCAGGATGTGCTTTTTATCCCCGGTGTGACTACGCAATGGAGATCTGCACCAAGTATGAGCCGGAAGTAACTAGTATTGGCCAGGACCATAAAGTGGCTTGCTGGCTATCCCACCCCTCTGCTCCTGAGGCTATTCGAGCAAACAGTATCAAAGGAGGTGCAGCAGGTGCAGTCTAATCAAACTGAAACTTTGCTTCAAGTAGAACACCTTAAAAAGTATTTTCCTGTAGGTAAGAATTTTTTTGGCAAACGGCAGGTTCTAAAAGCGGTAGATGATGTATCATTTTCCATTGCCAGGGGCGAAACTCTGGGGATGGTAGGTGAGAGTGGTTGTGGAAAGACCACAGTGGGGAGGACCATCATCAGGCTCTATAATGCTACAGGCGGAAAGGTGATCTTTCGGGGTAAAAATATTTTTGACCTTAACAAGAAAGAAATAAAACCAATTAGGCGAAAAATGCAAATGATTTTTCAGGACCCGTATGCATCTTTAAATCCTCGAATGACTGTGGGGGACATTGTGGGGGAACCTCTGGATATATACGGCCTGGCCAAAGGAAGGGAACGGAGGGAACGAGTTAACTACTTGCTGGAAATGGTAGGATTAAATAAGGAACACGCCAGCCGTTTTCCCCATGAGTTCAGTGGGGGGCAAAGACAGCGTATCGGTATTGCCCGGGCTCTGGCGGTGGAACCCGAGTTTATCGTGTGTGATGAACCCATATCTGCCTTGGATGTGTCAATCCAAGCTCAGGTAATCAACATGATGGAAGAATTACAGGAGGAGATGGGTCTAACATATCTTTTTATTGCCCATGATCTTTCCATGGTCAAGCATATCAGTGATCGCATAGCTGTTATGTATTTGGGCAGGCTGGTGGAGTTGGCCGAGGGAAACGAGTTATACAACCGTCCTTTGCACCCATATACTCAGGCCTTACTTTCAGCAGTACCCATTCCCGACCCTGTTATAGAAGAAAAGAGACAAAGGATAATTCTGGAGGGTGATGTGCCAAGTCCCCTGAACCCCCCCGGCGGTTGCAATTTTCGCACCCGCTGCACCCGAGCAGTAGCTGTTTGTGGTGAAGAAAGTCCGGAACTGAGAGAAATAGATGGTGGTCACTGGGTGGCCTGCCACCTAATCTAAAAATTGCATAAAACAGTGCTGGTAATCGGACCAGGGTTTGGAAGGACCCCAGGTCTTTTTTTTTATACTCTGATAGGGTAGAATAAAAATAAAGCATTTCCGAAGGGGTGATCCCTTGAAAAAAATCTGGGTCTTACTCAGCGGGCTTTTGGTAGGTTTACTGGTAATTTTCGCTGCAATAGGGTGCATTCGTACGCCCCTTCGAGCATCGGAATTCCAAACTTTAATGCTGCCGGAACAGCCTTCGATGAAAAAATTGGTCTATGGACGGGCCAATGATTCTATTACACTAGATCCTGCCAACGCTATAGACGGAGAGTCCTTTAAAGTTACTCGCAACATTTTTGACACTCTGGTGCAGTATGAACCGGAGGGGGGGATTTACAACCTGGTTTGGCTACTAGTTGGAAGGTAAGTGAAGACGGAAGGACCTGGACTTTTTATTTACGGCGTGGTGTTACTTTTCATGATGGCTCTTCATTTAATGCCGACGCTGTTAAGTTCAATTTTGACCGTTGGATGAACCCCAATCATCCATACCATCAAGGAAAGTTTAACTATTGGCAGTATGTATTTGGGGGTTTTCCCGGTCTTGTTGAGAAGGTGGAAGTTGTTTCTCAATATACTATTAAAGTCAAACTCTTCAAACCATACGCTCCCTTTTTAGCTAGTTTGGCTTTACCAGCTTTTGGCATAGCCAGCCCGCAAGGGATAAGACATTTTGGTCAAGAGTTTGGAAAATTTCCCGTTGGAACCGGTCCCTACCGTTTTAAAGAATGGAAAAAGAATAACTATATATTGTTAGAAGCTAATGATAATTATTGGGCTAATACTGTACGTCTTGATAAATTGAAATTTAAGGTTATTCTTAATAATAAAAACAGATTAAAAGAATTGGAACGCGGCAGCATTCACCTAATGGATGGCTTGAGCCCCGAGGATGCTGAGCGAGTTAAGAATAACCCTAAGTTACAGCTATACTTTCGACCTAGTTTTAACGTAGGCTTCCTGGCCATGAATAATGATAAGGAACCGTTTAATCAACTTAAAGTCCGCTTAGCCGTCAGTTATGCTATTAATAAGGAAAAACTGGTAGAAAAGCATTTTGCTGGTCTGGCTAAGCCTGCCAAAAGCTTAGTTCCTCCGTCTTTATGGGGCTTTAATGAGGAAGTTGAACCGTATCCTTATGATCCTGAAAGGGCTAAACAATATTTGAGAGAGGCTGGTTATCCAGAAGGTTTTCAGACCGATTTATGGGTTATGTCTCAGCCCAGGCCATATTTTCCCCAGCCCTCTGAAATAGCTAAAAGCATCCAGGAGGACTTGGCTGCCGTTGGTATCGAAGCAGATATTCGAGTTTTTAACTGGGAAACCTACCTGGAAAAAGTCGAAAACGGCGAACACCAGCTGGCCTTACTGGGGTGGATGGGTGATATTGCCGATCCGGATAATTTTTTATATGTCCTGTTGGACAAGGATAATGCCCAACCGGGCAGGGCTTCTAATATTGCTTTTTACCGGGACGAGTTAATTCACTATTGGTTGACGGAAGCAAGGGAAAAAACTGACCAATTGTTTCGATCCAGGCTTTATCGTTTGGTTCAAGAAAAGGTGCACGAGGATGCCCCATTAGTTCCGCTGGTGCATATTACTCCTGCTCTGGCGGCTAACCGTGCCGTGAAGGGATATTTGCCTCACATTACAGGAGTTGAGTCTTTTGCATCGGTTAATCTAGTCAGTAGGCAAGATAGAATCTTGCAGGCCACACCACCTGGCAGCCAATAGTATTGGGAGACAATCTGGTAGGAGGAAGAATTTAGTGGGAGGTACGGCATTGAGATGGCAAAAAAAGCTCATATTTAAGTTTATTCTTGTTCTTTTTCTATTGATCAGCATAGGGTGTCAAACCAGTGACAACCATGAATGGACTCTACCTAACTTGCCCAGGCCCATAGCAAAGGAGAAAGCGCTAATTACTTCTGCCGGGCAAAGTACTGATGCATATATAATTGCTGAAATGGCTAACCAGTTGTTGATCAACAACACTTTTTTACCCCGTGCCAAGGAAACTGATTTGGTTAATAAAAGCAGTTTAGTGGTGATAGTAGGGTATAGTCCTACGGGGTTGAAAGCTGCTAACATTACTTTTCAAAATGAGAAAGAACGTTTGACCCATTTGCTGGATAGAGCAGTAGAGCAAAAAATGAAGGTGATTGTATTGCATATAGGAGGAAAACAACGGCGAAATAAGTGGTCGGATGCCTTGTTGGAAATGGTTGTTAGGAGAGCAGATTATCTAATCGGTGTACGGTCGGCTAACTATGACGGGTGGTTTACAAAGCTGTCTCTTCAGTATAATTTCCCATTAACCCTGGTGCAAGATTTAGGTGAGCTGAAAGTGCCTTTTACTTCTATATACCGTTAATATCTAGCTTACTGATAAGGAGTAGTCTTAGTGCTATTATTCAAGCTTAGAAAACGGCAGTTGATCATAGTCGGGATATTACAATTCTGTTTGGGTTTTTATTTGGTCTTTTTATTACAGGAGAATTGGTTTAATGTTTTAAATAAAATTCGCTTGGCTATAAAAGCAGGGGATAGCGGGCAACTTATCCTGGCGGCAGGCGCTACTAGTATGTTAAGTACCATTCAGATCCTTCCTTTCTTTTTGGGAACGGTGCAAATATTAATAGGTATGCCCTTACAACCGGTCAAATGGTCCAAAATAAGATTTTGTATTACACTGATGGTCATTTTACTATGTAGCTGGCTGCTGGCTCATATTTATGGCTGGCGTTGGGAGTTTGTATCTTCTATTCTCAGTGCAATTATTTGCTTGTACCTGTTAGAAAAAATTCCGCCAGGTAGATATAACTTCTGGCAGGTTTCCTTCATCTTCATACAGATAATTTTTGCCTTTCAATGGTTAAATACGGTCCCTTTTTTAGAGCCTTTCCTATTCGGGCGAAGTGACATTCCACTAAGTATAAAAATAGCCGGTAGATACTTGAAGGCCTCTTCTGTTTTGAATTTTGTAGGACTGGCATTTTGTATTCCTTTTTTAATTTCTGGGCTTGCCACTACCGGGGTGATTATTAGCTCTGCACAGGCAATTAAAGCTATGGAAGAAAGCCGAGAAAAAGAAAGGCAGCTACGAAATATACAGGTTAAGGCCTTGGAAAACCGGGTACACCAGGAACTTCATTCCCTGGTTCACGACCTTAAGACACCACTTGTTACTATTCAGGGGTTGAATTCCTTATTGACTATGCTAAATGATCCGGCGAAAATTACAGAATATAGTACTCGCATTGAACGATCAGTAGCCCAGATGACTGAAATGATTTCTGAAATCCTTTACGATTCTGTGCGAAAAGAAACAAGCGTTGTGGAATTGCTAGACTACGTACGCGCCCAGCTTCCCCTAGAAGATCAATCTATTTTTATTGACATCCACATGTCTGAAGGTTTACCTTGTCTGTATATTAATAAAATAAGGGTTGCTAGAGCGATTATCAACCTGATGGAGAATGCTATTTTAGCTGTTAGTGGAAAGCAGAGGGGGAACATTCTATTTTCTGTTGACCCCTATGTTGGGGGTATTTTAGTTACCGTAAGTGATAATGGAGAAGGTATTTCTGAGTCCGCACTGGAACAAATATGGGAAGTGGGTTATACCACCCGTAAAACTTCGGGGCTGGGGCTGCCTTTTGTGAAACAGGTTATTGAAAGTCACGGTGGGTGGGTTAAGATATCTAGTTGCTTAGGGCAAGGAACTACTGTCCGATTATTTTTACCCGGGATAAATGCTTGTAATGTTCAAGATCAGGCGGAATAGATGAGTATCATGAAGTGAAAAAGGAGGATCTACTTGTCAGAAAAAATTTTGATAATCGAAGACGAACCTGATATTCGCTTCACCCTTCAGGAAATTTGCTTAGTTGGTGGTTGGGAGCCCATTGTTGCAGCCAACGGTCAGGAGGGATTTGCCTTGTTTGGTATTCACCAACCACGGTTAGTGATTGTTGATTACCATATGCCTGGTTGGGACGGACTGACAACAGTTAAAAAAATTAGGGAAAAAGATAAATCTGTTTCAATCTTGGTACTTACTGTAGATGAAAGACAGGAAATAGCTGATCGATTTTTAGGGGCAGGTGCTACTGATTTTGCTATTAAACCCATCAAAGCGCCTGATTTGATCTCACGCATAAAAATCAACTTAGAAATCAGTGAAATGCAAAGGCTAAATCAAGATGATCTCTACCTGGATAAGGGGATAAGTTCAGCTACTTTGGGTGTTATTACTGAATTTCTAGATCAGCAAACAGAACCCTTAACTATTGAGGAAATTACTGCCGGGGTAAAACTAGCTTACCAAACAGTTCACCGGTATCTTTCATATTTGATGGATAATGGAAAAGTAGAGGTTACGCAACATTATGGTAAGATTGGTAGGCCTAAAAACAAATATCGTCTACTCCTGTAAATGACCGCTTCTATATTTTTAAAATAATGTATTGAGTATCAGTTCGTGTAGTGCTACTATATTAAAAAAACATAAATATTTCAATTTTTGAAAGGACCGTTAAAATGGACAAATTAAAATACGGACAGAGTTTTGTGACTATTCCTTCTACTCTTCTGGAAAAAGCTCAAATTCTTGTTCAAAAAATCGAGCCTGAACCGTTACAAAATTATGGAGAAGCCATCACCACTGCTTTGAGGCAACCGACAGGTTGTAAACCCCTTGCGGAAATGGTCAGCCCCCAGGAGAAAATAGCTATTGTGGTAAGCGACATTACAAGGCCTGTGCCAACTTCTAAAATTTTACCTCCTCTTTTAGAAGAGCTGCACTTAAACGGGGTTACAGCAGAAAATATTAGTATTGTATTTGGTTTAGGCATTCACCGCACCATGACTGAAGAGGAAATGGCTTTGGCCATCGGTGAGGATATTCTAGCCAAGTATAACACAGTTCAACCCCGGGAGTTTGTTTCCCTAGGAGAAACCTCCCGGGGTACTCCAATTGAGGTTTGTAAGGAAGTTGCCCAATCCGATTTTATTATTCTCACAGGCAACCTGGAATTCCATTACTTTGCAGGCTATACCGGCGGATTTAAAGCTTTAATGCCTGGGGTGTCCTCCAAGGCAGCCATTGAAAAAAATCATAAAATGATGCTTGAACCGGCTGCGGCTATTGGAGTGGCAGACGGAAACCCTGTTAGGGAAGACCTAGAGGAATTTGGGCGAAAGTTTCCCCGGACCTTTTTGTTAAATGTGCTTTTGAATTCTCAAAAGGAAATTACCGGGGTAGTTGCGGGAGACCCTGTTTTAGCACATCGTAAGGGCTGTGAAATCTTGGACCGTTCCAACAAAGTATATGTTGAGGAAGCGGCTGATTTGGTAATTGTAAGTCCGGGAGGATTTCCCAAGGACATTAATCTTTACCAGGCTCAGAAAGCTTTAGAAAATGCAGCTAAGGTTGTTAAAAAAGGTGGTAAAATTCTTTTGGTGGCGGAATTAAAAGAGGGCTTTGGAGAGGATGTTTTTGAAGACTGGCTGGTAAATAGCGGATCAATTAATGAGATTCTCATGAGAATACAGGAAAAATTTGTCCTGGGAGGACATAAAGCGGCAGCCATTGCCAAGGTTCTCAAGGAAAATGAAATTCTCTTATTATCAACCTTACCTGATAACCTGGTGCGGAAAATATTCTTTACACCGGTAAATGACCTGGCCCAATTAGCAAGTGATGATTTCGACAAAGTTTATATTATACCTTATGGTAGTGGAACACTACCGGAAGTAAAGAATTCTGCAAAAGATAAGTAGTAAATCAAGAGAATACGATTTACCAAAAAAATTTTTTAAAAAAATCTGTTTAAAAAAGTAATAAGATACTATATAATATATTTTAATAGAACAACTAAGCATTCAAAAAGGGTTTGCCCGCTTTATTTTAGAAAGTAGAATCACCCTCTACTTTTACACGAAATAAAGCCCGGCATAGGCAATATCTTATGGATATATGACCTTGTCCGGGCTTTTTTGTTTTCTTGAAAGGAGGAGGAAATTAAGGGAGATTTATAAAAATAAGAATAATAACATAGTAGTAAATCTTTGGAATATTCTTAAATAAGGATATTGATGACAAAAAACAAGAAGGGGGATATCGCCATGAAGTATTTTGAGTACATGGGTAAAAGTTTGTTTAAGGAATACGGAATACCGGTTCCTGACGGAGCAGTGGCCGAAACACCGGATGAAGCCGCAGAGATTACCAAAAAATTGGGCTCGGCGGTAATCAAATCCCAGATCTTAACTGGAGGCAGGGGAAAGGCAGGTGGAGTGAAGTTTGCCGATAGCCCTGAAGAAGCCGGGAAAGCAGCTGAAGAGTTGTTGGGCCAGGAAATAAAGGGGTATAAGGTGGAACGGGTTTTGGTAGAGGAAAAACTGAATATCGAAAAAGAATTATACCTTGCCATAACCATCGATAGCACAAAGAAGTCTCCTGTTCTGATTGCTTCCACTAAAGGAGGGATGGACATAGAGGAAGTACCTGAAGAATATATTGTAAAGAAAAACATAGATGTCTTAACCGGCATGGAACCCTTTGTAATAAGGGAAATTGTCAGTGAGTTGGGTTTTGATTTTAAAGCTGAAACATCAAAACAGTTTATGAAAATAGTAAGCAAATTATATCAGGCATTTAGAGCGCTTGATGCAGAGCTCATGGAAATAAATCCTCTCGTTATAGCGGACGGGCAGGTAATAGCTGCCGACGCAAAGGTTACCATTGATGACTGTGCCCGGTATCGCCAGAAGGATCTGCCTTATGTAGAGGAAAAAACTGTAATTGAAAAGAAAGCTGCAGAACTCGGACTGGCATACGTCGAGTTAGAGGGTGATATAGCAGTAATGGCAAACGGAGCGGGAATGTCTATGGCAACTCTGGATATTTTGCAGTATTACGGTGGTAAACCTGCTAATTTCCTCGATGCCGGCGGGGGAGCAGGGTCGGAAACCATGGCCAGGGCAATAGAATTGCTGTTGGAGAAAAAACCACGGGTAATTTTTATCAATATTTTCGGAGGTATCACCCGGTGTGATGACGTCGCAAATGCCATTACACAGGTTTTAGGACAGCAAAAAATAGAAATACCCGTTGTCATCAGGCTTGTTGGTACAAATGAGGAAGAAGGCAGACGTATCTTAGAGGCTCAGTCTTTATCTGCATATAATTTAATGCATGAAGCTGCCCAAAAAGCAGTAGAACTTGCTAGGAAATAATTTTAATAGGGGGAGGATGATCTATATATGGCTATCTATGTAGATGGTGACACTCAAGTTTTGGTTCAGGGAATTACGGGAAAACAGGGTTCGTTTCATGCCGGGCAAATGCTTGCTTATGGAACAAAAGTCGTTGCGGGAGTTTCTCCAGGTAAAGGGGGACAGAAGGTTCATGACATTCCCGTTTACGATACAGTTCAGGCTGCATGTGCAGAACATTCCATTCATGCTTCAATAATTTTTGTACCCGCAGCCTTTGCCAAGGATGCAGCTCTGGAAGCATTTCATTCCGGTATTAAACTTGTAGCAGTTATTACGGAACATATTCCGGTACATGATGCAATGGAAATCATGGCTCAGGCCAAAATCCACGGGGCTACCGTTGTGGGTCCCAACACTTATGGTCTAGTTTCTTCCGGATTGTGTAAAATAGGTATCATGCCCAATAACTTCTTTAAACCCGGAAAAATTGGTGTAGTTGCCCGAAGCGGAACCTTAAGTTATGAGATAGTAGGGAATCTCCTGGAAGCAGGTTACGGTACATCCACGGTTGTAGGTCTGGGAGGAGACAGGATAGTAGGTCTTTCCTTTGTTGACGTGCTCCAGGAATTTGAAAAGGATGCTGAAACGGAAGCAATTGTGATGGTCGGTGAAATAGGCGGTAACGCTGAAGAGGAAGCAGCGGAGTTTATTAAAAGCTCTATGGATACCCCTGTAGTAGCATACTTGGCAGGAAAAAGCGCCCCTGAAGGGAAGAGAATGGGCCATGCCGGAGCCATCATCGAGAGGGGAAAAGGAACATTTGCCAGTAAGGAAAGTGCTCTAAAGAACGCAGGTGTTCCGGTTGCGGATCTACCATTTGAAGTGCCCAAGCTTCTTGAAGAAATTTTAACCGGGAGAAGGGGGAAATAGAGAATGGACTTTTTTGAAAAGCATTATTTTCTATTAAAAAAACTTCATGTCATAACGGGACTTATTCCGGTAGGTGTATTTTTACTTGTTCACCTCACTGTAAATTCTTATGCTTTGCAGGGTGCAGAAATTTACAACCAAAGGGTTGCCTTTATGGAAGGATTGCCTTTTCTAACTTTCCTGGAAATTTTTTTAATAGCCGTACCTATCCTCTACCATGCACTTTTTGGGCTGTGGATAGTTTATGTGGCTAAAAACAATGTTTTACAATTTTCATATTTTCGCAACTGGTCTTTCTACCTGCAGAGGATTACAGCCATTATCACCTTTTTGTTTTTAGCTTACCACGTTTATACCACTAGGCTGGCGAAGTTATTTAACGGAGTGGAAATAGGCTATGACTTTATGTCCGGTATTCTTTCAAGCCCGGCTGTACTTGCTTTTTATATCATAGGAGTGGTTGCAGCTGTTTACCATTTTGCAAATGGGCTGTGGGCTTTTCTGATAGATATGGGAATAACCCTTGGACCTCACTCCCAAAAAGTGAGCTCCATTGCAACCTCTATCCTATTCATTGTATTAAGCATTCTTTCAATTCAAATCTTACTTGCTTTTTAAAATAAGGGGGGAGAAGATTTAATGCAAAAACAAAAAATCATTGTGGTAGGCGGTGGACTGGCAGGTCTCATGGCAACCATCAAAATCGCCGAAAAGGGAATACCTGTAGACATAATTTCTTTAGTACCCGTTAAAAGGTCCCATTCAGTCTGTGCTCAAGGGGGAATTAACGCGGCCTTAGATACTAAAGGCCAAAATGATTCCACGTGGGAACATTTTTATGACACCGTTTATGGTGGGGATTTCCTGGCCAACCAGCCACCTGTAAAAAACATGTGTGATGCAGCACCCGGAATTATCCACTATATGGCCAGGGCCGGGGTTATGTTTAGCAGGACCCCTGAAGGGCTGCTGGACTTAAGGTTATTCGGAGGTGTCAAAAAAAGGAGAACTGCCTTTGCAGGTGCAACAACCGGCCAGCAATTGTTATACGGCTGTGATGAGCAGGTCAGAAAATATGAAGCAATGGGTCTTGTAAACAAGTACGAGGGCTGGGAATTCCTCTCAGCAGTAATAGATGAAAACCGGGTTTGCCGTGGCATAGTAGCTCAAAACCTCACAACAATGGAAATTAAAGTATTCAAAGCAGATGCGGTTCTTTTGGCGACAGGCGGAGCCGGTTTGATTTACGGAAAATCCACAAACTCAACGATAAATACGGGCAGTGCAGCCTCAAGCGTCTACCAGCAGGGCGTCGGCTATGCAAATGCCGAGTTTGTGCAGATTCACCCTACGGGAATGATTGGAGATGACAAGTGCCGCCTCATGTCAGAAGCCTCCCGGGGAGAAGGGGGACGAGTCTGGACGTATAAGGACGGCAAGCCCTGGTATTTCTTAGAGGAATGGTACCCCGCCTACGGCAATGTGGTTCCCAGGGATATTGCCGCCAGGGCAATCTATAAGGTTTGTGTAGAAATGGGTCTCGGTATTGACGGCAAAAACCAGGTTTACCTTGACCTTACACACCTGGATGAAGACTTTTTAAATAGACGATTGGGCGGTATCCTGGAAATCTACCAAAACTTCCACGGTGACGATCCCAGAAAGGTACCAATGAAAATTTTCCCGGCCGTCCATTATTTCATGGGTGGGATATACGTAGACTGGAATCACATGACGGAAATCTCCGGGTTGTTTGCTGCCGGCGAATGCGATTACATGTACCACGGGGCCAACAGGCTGGGCGCCAATTCGCTCCTCTCTGCACTCTATAGTGGAACCGTTGCGGGACCGAGCATAGTTGAGTACGTAAACAACCTGGATAAAGCAAAGGATGATGTAAAATCCAGCGTATATGAGAGTGAACTCAAAAAGCAGCAGGAGATAAATGAAAAGATCTACAGGATGGACGGTGACGAGAATCCCTATAAGCTGCACCAAGAAATGGGAGACATCATGCGGGAAAACGTTACCATAGTCCGTTATAACAATAAACTGAAGGAAACTGATGAAAAACTGCAGGAATTAATGGAACGTTATCAAAATATCGGACTTCCTGATAAGTCGAAGTGGAGCAACCAGGATGTCATGTTTACCCGCCAGTTGTGGAACATGATGGAACTAGCCCGGGTAATTACTTTAGGTGCTTTAAACAGAAATGAAAGCCGCGGCGCACACTATAAGCCCGAATTCCCTGAAAGAGATGATGAAAACTGGTTGAAAACCACCAAGGCTTATTGGACAGAAAACGGGCCGCAGTTTGAATATGAAGATGTGGATATTTCTTTAGTCAAACCGGTACCGCGTAAATATGATGTAGATGCACGTAAAACAAAGAAGGAGGGGTAGCAGGTGACCAGGGAATATATTCATTTAAAAATTAAAAGGCAGGATAATAGGGACAGCAAGCCTTACTGGGAAGAATTTAAGGTTCCCTACAAGCCCAATCAAAATGTTGTCAGTGTCTTAATGGAAATTAGAAAAAACCCTGTCAATATCAGGGGTGAAAAAGTTGCCCCCGTTGTCTGGGAGTGTAACTGCCTGGAAGAGGTGTGCGGGGCATGTACGATGCTTATTAACGGTAAGCCCCGGCAATCCTGCTCTGCACTGATAGATAAGTTACCTGACGGAGTCATTACCCTGGAACCCCTGACTAAGTTTCCCGTTATCCGCGACCTGATGGTGGACCGCCAGGTAATGTTTGAAAACCTCAAAAAAGTGAAAGCATGGGTAGAAACAGACGGTTGTTTTGATTTGGGTCCGCCGCCGAGGATGAATGATAAGGACCGTGAGCGGGCATACGAACTTTCCAGATGCATGACCTGCGGGTGCTGTTTGGAGGCCTGCCCCAACGTCAATAACAAGTCACCTTTTATGGGGGCCCAGGCTTTAAGTCAGGTAGTCCTGTTTAACATGCATCCCAATGGAAAAATGAACAAGGAGGAACGCCTGGAAGCTGCAATGAAAAAAGGTGGAATTGTAGACTGCGGAAATTCCCAGAACTGTGTTCGCGCCTGTCCAAAGGAAATACCCCTTGATAAGTCGCTGGCGCAGCTAAATAAAGATACAACTATCCATGGAATTTTAAACTGGCTCAAGAAGTAAAATATGTTAGGACCCACATACCATTTTAAAAAAGAGGTGTAAAAAAATGGATAAAAAAGAAACTTTAAAGAAGGAAGCCTTAAAGCTTCACCTGGAAAATGTGGGGAAAATAGCGGTTGAAAGTAAAGTTTCTGTGAATAACGAGTGGGATTTAAGTCTTGCCTATTCTCCCGGTGTAGCAGAACCTTGTAGAGAAATAGTTAAAGATGAGGAAAACATTTACCGTTATACAGCCAAAGGAAATTTGGTGGCAGTTGTCAGTGACGGTTCAGCAGTATTAGGCCTGGGAAATATCGGGGCTAAGGCAGCGCTTCCCGTTATGGAGGGAAAAGCTGTACTTTTCAAAGAGTTTGCTGATGTGGATGCTTTTCCCATTTGCTTGGCCAGTCAGGATATAGATACAATAGTTCAAACTGTAAAACTCCTTGAACCCACCTTCGGGGGAGTTAACCTGGAGGATATTGCGGCACCGAAATGCTTTGAAATAGAGGAACGGCTCAAAAAGGAAACCTCTATACCTATCTTTCACGATGACCAGCACGGGACGGCAATAGTGGCTACGGCGGGACTCATAAACTCCCTTAAATTGGTAGGTAAGAAAATAGATGAAATAAAAGTAGTCATAAATGGAACCGGGGCAGCGGGAGTGGCAATTGCCAAGCTTCTTTTAAACCTGGGAGTACGTGAAATGATCATGTGCGACAGCCGGGGAATTATCTATAACGGCAGGCAGGAAGGAATGAACAGGTATAAGCAGGAACTGGCCGAAAGAACCAATAGCGAGGGCCTGAAAGGAGACCTGTCAGTTGCCATCAAGGGAGCAGATGTCTTCCTGGGTGTATCGGTGGCAAATGTGGTAACCCCGGAAATGGTAAAAAGTATGAATAAGGATGCTATTATCTTTGCAATGGCTAATCCGGACCCTGAAATTTTACCTGAAGATGCCAAAAATGCCGGAGCAAGAGTAATAGGAACAGGTAGGTCCGACTATCCTAACCAGGTCAATAATGTACTGGCCTTTCCCGGTATTTTTAGGGGAGCTCTTGACGTGAGGGCAAGTGATATCAATGAAGAAATGAAGATTGCAGCGGCGTATGCCATTGCAGATATCATTTCTGAAAATGAATTAAATGATGAATATGTTATCCCGAAACCCTTTGACCCCAGGGTAGGAGAAAAAGTCGCAGCTGCAGTGGCAAAGGCGGCAAGAGAGTCGGGAGTAGCAAAAAAGTAGATTTTAAAGATAACTGTTGTGCTAATGGTCGAATTTTTTTGGAAGGTGGTGAATAATTTGAAGACAATTGAATACCAGAGAATTGTTGACACAGTAGCAAAACTTTGTATGAAAGCAAACATGCATCTTAATAATGATGTTTTAACTGCATTTCAGGCCTCCTATGATAATGAAGAATCTGAAGTAGGAAAAGAGGTTCTGGAAAAGTTAATAGAAAATGCAAAAATAGCTTCTCAAGAAGAAGTTGCAATGTGTCAAGATACAGGTGTAGCTGTTTGTTTTGTAGAGGTAGGACAGGATTTAGTGATTGCAGACGGGGAATTGGAAAAGGCAATTGCAGAAGGGGTCAGAAAAGGATATCAGGAAGGTTACCTTAGAAAATCAATGTGCCATCCCTTTACCAGAAAAAATACCGGAGATAATACACCTCCCGTTATTCATACCAGGGTAGTACCAGGAGATAATCTTAAAATAACTGTTGCCCCTAAAGGCGGTGGCAGTGAAAATATGAGTGCTCTGAAAATGTTAACTCCCGCACAGGGCAAGAAGGGTATAATAGATTTTGTTGTTAAAACTGTTGAAGAAGCGGGTCCCAATCCCTGTCCACCCATTGTTGTTGGTGTGGGAATAGGGGGTAACTTTGAGAGATGCGCATTTCTTGCAAAAAAATCTCTCCTCAGGCCTCTAGACGAAGAAAACAGTGATCCTGAACTCAGAGAAATGGAAAAAGAAATCCTTGAGAGAATAAATAATCTTGGTATAGGCCCGCAGGGCTTTGGAGGACGAACAACTGCACTGGCGGTGCACATTGAAATGGAACCCTGTCATATTGCCAGTTTGCCTGTTGCGGTAAATATCAACTGCCATGCAGCCAGGCATGCCGAGGCGGTGCTGTAATCGTACAGAAAAGGGGGGAGAAAAATGGCGGAATATCATTTGACCACTCCGTTAACAGATGATGATGTTCTAAAATTACAGGCGGGAGACAGGGTGTATCTGACGGGAGTCATCTATACGGCTCGGGATGCCGCCCACAAAAGATTACTTAACTTGATAGAAAAAGGTGAACCACTGCCGGTTGATCTTGCGGGTCAAATAATTTATTATGTGGGTCCGACCCCTGCAAAGCCCGGGAAAGTAATCGGATCGGCGGGGCCAACAACAAGTTATAGAATGGACTCACTGACTGTCCCGCTTTTAGAAAAAGGCTTAAAAGGAATGATAGGTAAGGGTAAACGATCCGCGGAAATTAGAGAAGCGTTACAAAAATATAATTCGGTATATTTTGGAGCAATCGGCGGAGCCGCCGCGTTGATTTCTAAATGTGTAAAAAAAGTAGAAATTATTGCCTATGAAGATTTGGGACCCGAAGCAATCAGGCGTTTGGAAGTTGAAAATTTACCAGTGGTTGTTGCCAATGACTGCCACGGTAATGATGTTTATCAGGAAGCAATTAAAAAATACAAAAAGCAGTAAAAATTACTCTCGATTTTATTGAATTTAACTAAATCCTCCTTTTGCCCTTATATGAAAGGTGTAAGAGGAGGATTTTAGTTTTACATTTCTAACTTATATCGTAGGAGAAAAAATTGCTAGTGCCATGGCAAAGGCGGCGAGGAAGTGTTTCTAACCCCACTTTTTCTGCAAGTAAAGCAATGGGGTTAATATTTATTGAGATAGTCAAGAGCGTAAAGAGCTAATTCAATACACATCTTTTTTTCCGGTAATAAAAAATCTGTTCCCAATAATTCTTCTAGTTTTTGAATACGATGGTACATTGTCTGTCGAGAAATAAACAAGCGTTTGGCAGCTTCTTGTTTGTTGTCACTACACTCTATGAGAACTTTCAGAGTTTGCAAAAGGTTTCCATTTTGTTCCTCGTCGTATTTGATAACTGGCTTGAGATAATCGCTTATGAACTCATTTATGTTACCGTGTTTTTCTACCAGTGAAATAATGCGATAAATGTGCAGGTCATCATAGAAAAGTTCTTCAGCTTTTCCAGTTCTTTGTATGATATATAATGTTTCTTTTGCGGTTTGAAAACTTTTTTTCAAATCACTTAATTCAGAATATATTTTACCGACACTGAAGGTAATATCCATGGTATACTGACCCAAGTTCCTGTTTAATATTATTTCTTTCAGTTGCTTAATAACATTTTTTATTCGCAATTGCCATGAAAGCCGATCTCTTTTGTCTAACAGAATATAAATCATTTGCAAATTTTCAAAATAGTTCAATAGATAAAAACCCTGCTGTTCAAAGAAAGAACGTGCAATGCCAGTAATGCTGAGCATAAAATTTGTGTCAGACTTATTTTGGGAAGTTAAATTTATTTTTGCTATACAGGCTACACACCCTGTCGGCTGAAGTGTTGGTTCTTTTTGCTGGATATTCCTAATAATCTCATGCTTTTGTAGCCTACCATTTAACCATTCAAAAATCCACTTTTCTTGTTGATAATTTTTCCTTTCCTGAAAATACATGTTTCTCAAAAGTTCCTGAGCGATGAGCAGAGAACATTTGTCCAAAACTAGTAGGTCAAATTTATTTAATTTACGTTTATTAGAAAAAAGAACCAGGTAAGCTAGTTTATGATTATATGCATTAATTGCTTTGCAGGCAATTGTGTTATTTTCCCCAACTTGTACCATTTCCGCAGATAAAACACCTGGTTGCAATTTTTCGATAATCTCCAACATTTTCTTTTGTTTATCAACGGAAATGGAAGGAATAATTACAGCGTTGCCTTTTATTGGGAAATATGCTACATTTACACACAAATTACTGTGTAAAAAATGTAAAATATCTTCAAGATTATGGGGAGCTAATAAAATAGAATAGAATTGCTGCAAAAATATTGCTGCAAAAATTTTTCAGATTCTAAAAATACTTTGTAGTCCTGGTTGATAATCAATGTATGTAAATAGTGCATCAGGTCAATATAACGAACTTTATGATCTTCTGGAAATATTATTAGAGGGAAGTTGTGAGAGTCAGCTGCCCTAAGCATTTCTGCTGGTATATCTTCTGGAACTCTAAATTCATTAAATTCCAGCCCTAATTGAATGCATAGCGCCGAAACGTTTTTTTCGATTAGCTGTATAAGGTAGTTTATTGCATCTTTTCTGCTCTTCCAACCTGCTCCGGTAGTTAATATAAAATCATATCCATTTACATACTCTTTACTCTGAGTAATATCCAGTATATGGGCCCATTTGACAATGCGAGTAAGCCCTCCATTACCAGCTATTACTTTAGAATGTTTAAAATGGGGGGATTTAAGAATGTCCATAACGGTAAGGTAAATACTGGAATCTGCCATATTATTCACCTCAGTTTCTTAAATTCAAAGAGAGGCAATAAATTTACATTCTGTAAAAACATTTTACTATTATTTTTACAGAATGAATATTGTAAATTTTTAAAAAAATTATTATATTTTAATCACCTAAACATATTATAACAAAAAAATTTAAAAATATGGAAAAAATTTATTGCAATGTTGGGGGTGAGAAAATTTAACAGCTTTCAAATAAATTTTATTTGAAGGGGGTTTTTGTTATGCCTTTTAATATCAAACTGAAAGTTATATCTGAAGAAGACTTGGCAAGAGTTCATGACGCATCCCTTAAGATTCTTGAAGAAACAGGCGTAGCTTTTCAATGTGAGGAAGCATTAGAAATTTTTAAAATAAATGGTGCAAAAGTTAAAAATAAAACTGTGTACTTACCGCAAAAAATGGTTGAAGATGCACTGGAAAGTGCTCCAGACACATTTAGATGGTACGCCCGAAACGAAGCCCATTCTGTAACTCTAGGAGAAGGGTATGCTGTAGAGCCTAATGTAGGTCCTGTCTATATTCAAGATTTGGATAACGGCCGAAGATTGGGAAAACTGGAAGATTACGCAAACATTCAAAAGCTCTGCCAGTCAAGCGATATAGTAAACTTGGTCGGGGCAACTCCGATTGACCCCAGCGATGTAGAAGGTAATAAGAAGCATTTATATATGTTGTATGAAACTATAAAAAACACCGATAAACCTGTTATCGGAATGTGTGCAAATAAAGCACATAACCTGGAAAGTTTAAAGTTTATGGAACTGGCCTTGGGAAAAGAAGGGGTATTGCAAGATAAGGTGTACATGTCAGTAAGTGTAAACCCTCTCAGTCCTCTAGCTTACGGGCCTGCTGCAGCCGAAACTATAATAGAGTATTCAAAGCAAAAACAGGCAATCATGATTCTTCCCTGCATAATGGCGGGTGTGACCGGTCCGATTTCCTTGTTTGGGACAGTAGTTTTACAAAATGCTGAAATATTGGCAGGAATAGTATTGACACAACTTATAAACCCTGGCAATCCGGTTGTAGCGGGACCATGTTCATCTGTGGCTTATATGAAAAAGGCTAGTTATATTACAGGTTCGCCAGAAATGATGCTAATTGATGTTGCCGGTTTACAAATGTTTTTGGATTTATATAAAATGCCTACCAGAATAATGACTGGAATGACGGATTCCAAAGTTGTTGACTGCCAGGCAGGATATGAAACAATGCAAAACATGATGCTGGGGATTTTATCAGGAGCTCATGTTATTCATGAATGTTTAGGAGTACTGGACTCTATTATGACAACTTCCTACGAAAAATTTATCATAGATGAAGAATTACTGAGCAGAGTTATGAGGATTTCTGAAGGTTTGGACACTTCTGAGGAAGCTATGATGTTAGATGTTATTCAGAAAATAGGAAATAGCGGTTCATACTTGTTGCATCCAAGCACTTTTGAGGGTTACAGGGATCATTGGCTCCCGAGAGTTTCAGACTGGGAACCTTTCAGTGACTGGCAAAACGCAGGCTCTCAAGATGTTGTAATCCGTGCCAACAGAAAATTTAAAGAAAGGTTACGGAGTGCGCCCGAGTCTTTAATTGATCCTGAGTTGGATAAGGAACTTAAAGCATTTATAAGATGTATTAGAAAGGAATAAGAAGAGGGGGATTCCGGTGAAGAAAAAATATTATAAGAAACACAAAGAATATATTTTTCCCTGTGTGGCTAACTACTATGAAGAACCTCTAGTTCTAGAAAAAGCTGAAGGCAAATACATGACAGATGTTGAGGGCAATGAGTACCTGGACTTTTTTGGGGGGATCTTGACAGTCAGTATCGGGCATTGCAAACCTGCAATAACAGAAAAAGTGGTAAATCAGATGAAAACATTACAGCATTGTTCTACTTTGTACCAAAACAAGCCTGCATTGGACTATGCAGAAAAGCTGGCGCAGATTACTCCCGGCAAGCTTCAAAAAAGTTTTTTTACTAACAGTGGAAGTGAAGCCAATGAAACGGCTGTGGTGCTGGCTCAGCTGGCAACCGGAAGAGAAGAAATAATTACACTGAGGCATGCATACAGCGGCGCTTCTACTATAACTATGGCCATGACTGCCCACAGCCACTACCGACTGGGAGTCAATTTAGGTATGTTTAAATATGCTCATAACGCGTATTGCTACCGCTGTGCTTTTGGTAAAAAATATCCTGATTGTGATTTGGAATGTGCCAGGGATGTTGAAGAGTTGATTAAAACAACTACCAGAGGTAAAATAGCTGCCTTTTTTGCTGAACCTATCCAGGGAGTAGGCGGTTTTATTACCCCTCCAAAAGAATATTTTAAGGAAGTAGAGAAAATCATCAGAAAATATGGAGGACTTTTTATCTGTGATGAGGTTCAAACAGGCTGGGGGCGTACGGGAAGCAAAATGTTTGGTATCGAACATTATGGTGTAGAACCGGATATCATGACTTTTGCCAAAGGAGCTGCTAATGGTTTACCAATAGGAGGTACAATTGCTATTCCGGAAGTGGCTGATAAATTTACCGGGGCACATATTTCTACTTTTGGGGGGAATCCGGTAAGTACGGCAGCTGCCCTGGCTACTGTTGAATTTATTGAGGAAAATAACATTCCAGAAAATTGTCAAATAGTAGGTGATTACCTGCGTGAGAAATTGGCAGAATTGCAAGAAAAATATCCCGTTATTGGAGAAGTACGTGGAATGGGGTTAATGCAAGCTTTAGAAATAGTAAAAGAAAAGAAAGAGCCGGATGCTGGGACAGTAGTGAGAATATTTGAAGAAACTAAAAAGCGAGGTCTTTTGATAGGCAAGGGGGGTCTTTATGGTAATGTAATCCGCATTAGTCCTCCTATGACAGTAGATAAACGGGATGTAGAAGAGGCAATTAAAATTCTGGATGCCGCCTTTGAGTCAGTATTCAGATAATTTATTGTTCATCTTATCATTTATTTAGAAGGAGTGATGCATTTGAAGCGTAATCTCCATGCGGGAAAATGCCTGAATGGTGGATTAAGTTTGAATGTTTTGACAAATGATGAACTTTTAGAAATTCACCTAGCAACACTTGAGATTTTGGAAAAAAAAGGTGTATTTGTAGAAGATGATGAAGCGCTGAATATTTTTGATGGTGGAGGGTGTATGGTTAACCGGAAAACCAAAAATGTAAAGATTCCACCGTATCTGGTAGAAGACTGCATTCGATCAGCACCGAGTAAAGTTGTCTTATACGGGCGCAATCCTCAAAATGATATTGTCCTGGAAAGTAATCGAGTAGGTTTTACAAACTTTGGTGAGGGAGTCATGGTTTATGACTTGTACACTGGCGAGCATAGGAAAGCTACAAAGCAGGATGTGGCTAACAGCGCAAAGTTAGCAGATGCACTTAGTGAAGTAGATGTATACGAGCGGGCTTTGCACCCGCACGACGTCCCTGAGGAGGTTAGCCCGCTTCATATAGCTGAGGCCTATTTTACAAACACCTCAAAACACTGCCATCATGGCCCGGGAAGCGGATGGTTGGCTAAGCACCTTTTTAAGATGGCGGCAGTAGTGGCAGGAGGAAAAGAAAAATTAAGAGAGCGTCCAATTATTTCTTCCTTAGTATGTCCCGTAAGTCCTCTACGTTTGGTTGGAGATTGTTGCCAGGTTATTATTGAAGGTGCCAGAGCAGGAGTGCCTATAAATGTTCTTTCCATGGGAATGTCAGGCGGGTCCACGCCAATAACTCTAGCAGGAACACTAGTTACCCACAATGTGGAAGTATTGAGTGGCCTTGTACTTCACCAATTAACCCTAAAAGGAGCTCCATTTATTTACGGTAGTTCAACTACCTGCCTGGATTTGCGGTTGACAACAGCTCCGGTAGGGGCGCCTGAACTGGGAATGATCAGTGCCGGAGTAGCAAAGCTAGCCCAGTATTACCTCTTGCCAAGTTTTGTAGCCGGTGGTTAGGGAGATAGTAAAGTTTCTGATATGCAGGCCGGTCATGAAAAGACATTAACAGCTTTATTACCCGCTCTTGCAGGGGCTAACTTGATTTATGGTCTGGGGATGCTCGATTTAGGAATAACATTAAGCTTTAGCCAATTAGTTGCTGATAACGAATTTGCCAAAATGATTAAAAGAGCAGTACAGGGTATTCCTGTATGTGATGAAGATCTGGCGGTGGATATCATCAAAGAGGTAGGGTCCCAAGGTGATTTTCTCTGTCAGGAACATACCATTAAGCGCATGAGAACTATCCAATCACATTCAAAATTGATAGACCGTAATAATCGTGAGACATGGGAACAATTAGGCAAGAAAGATATGTCAGAGCGGGCGATAGAAGAAGCACGTAGTATTTTAGAAAATCACAAGCCTGAGCCATTACCGCCGGGAGTTGAGTCTCAATTTAAAGATATTATAGCAGAAGCTGAAGAAGAAGCCCAAAAAATGGCAATTAGAAAATAACAATAATAAATTGAGGTGAGAGAATGGTAATAACTAGATTAGGGGATGGTTCAATAATATCCCTGAGCGAAAATGAAATCAGGAGTGAAGTTGAAAGTGGGGTTGAAGATGCTGCTAGACGTGCTGAAATTCCACCACTTAGCAGAGAAGAAATGGATAGACTTGTAGAGATTTGCTGTATTCCTCAAAAATTTGTTAGTGTACAGAGAGGTAACGAGTTAGTTCTTAGTTATGATTCGCAAACTTTGAAAATTACCCGATTGGGTATTCCTGTAGGCAGGCCACAAATACTCCAGGTATTTGAAAGAAGTTTTGGAGCGGATAGCCTGGAAATGGCGTATGTCCATTATAGTTTTAAACCAATCAAGTCCATTATACCTGAAGAGCAGTATGTAACAGCAGAAACTTCATTAATTACAACTGCACCGCTATTTTACGGAGCGATGCCTAATCTACCACTGTATACCAGGCCGGATGGCCCATGTGAAAATGCTGCTGAACTATTACCTCTTGGAAAAATTGCTGAAGCAAAGGCTGCTCAGGAAGAAGCAGCTGAGTATCTTATCAGAGATATTGAGCTTGTTGCAGGAGGTATGTACGAGGCGGGTGCTGACGGGATTGATTTCGATACTACAGCTGCAGCTGGCGATGCGGAATTTTATGCGGTCCTTAAGGCAGTTGAAAAACTGAAACAGAAGTATCCAGATATGGGAATTGAAATAGGAATGGCAGGAGAGTTTGTTCTGGGTTTCCATGGTGGACTGGAATATGACGGAAAACGTCTTGCCGGTATGTATCCACATGAGCAGGTTAAAGTAGCGGAAAAAGCCGGTGCAACAATTTTTGGCCCGGTAGTTAATACTAACAGCAGCAAGTCATTTCCCTGGAATCTTGCCCGGGCAGTAACAATGTGTAAAGCGTGCGGTGAAGCTGCCGAAATTCCTGTTCATGCCAACGTGGGAATGGGTGTTGGAGGAGTTCCCCTCTACATGACTACTCCGACCGACTGTGTATCAAGGGCTTCTACGGCAATGGCGGAAATAGCCAGGATGGACGGATTGTAGGTTGGTTATGGTGATCCTGCTGGAATGCATTCTGCACACCTTCAAGCATCTGGAATGGGAGGCATTCGTACTGCTGGAGATCTAGTAGCTCGTATGCAAATTCAAAAGAAGATGCGCTTGAAGGAAGCAAAAGAATATGTTGCCAGTAAACTTCATGTTTCGGTTGCTGACCTTGCAGATGAAGTCGCCATGAGAGAGCTGCGGGAAGAATTGAATATTTCAACTGTTTACATGGGCTATAACGCACCGGCTAGGGGTATAGAAGCTAAATTCAGAATTGCAGAGTTACTTGGTATTGAAATAAATTCAGTAAATCGCTTCAAGGATAAGACACGGATAGAATAAAACTTTAAGTATCTTCAATGAATAGAGAGGATGAAAAACAGATGATTGACAAAAGTTTGCTCGAAGCTGCTGCAGAATCAATCTTGCGTGCCGATCAAGGGAAAGCAATGGAGATTGCCTACCAGGTTTTAAATGAAGGCTTGGACCCTCTGGAGATGATTACTGACGGTTTTACAGTTGGAATAGTTAAGGTCGGGGACCTTTTTGACAAGGGAAAGTTATTCCTGCCAGAATTGATTCAGTGCGCCGAGGTTATGAAAAGTGCAACAAGTATTCTCAATGATGCAATGAGTAGTGGAGACGAAGAGAAAAAACAGGTCCGCGGGAAGGTTATCATTGCTACCGTGGAAGGTGATAATCATGACATCGGCAAGGGGATAGTTGCGTCGTTGCTAGTTGCAAACGGGTTGGAAGTAATAGATCTGGGCAGGGATGTTTCCTGCATGGAGATTGTTGAAAAAGCTGAAGAGGTGAATGCAGATGTTATCGGCACCAGTGCCCTGTTAACAACCACCATGATTCAGCAGAAAAACTTGGAAGAACTTCTTAAGGAAAAAAGTATTAGAGAAAAATATATTACAATAGTTGGCGGAGCGCCGGTCACGGAGATTTGGGCCGAAAAGATTGGTGCAGATGCTTATGCAGAAAATGCTGTAGAGGGAGTAAATAAAATTATTGAGTTATTGAGATTGAAAAAGTAGTAATTTAGTAAGTTTGCGGCATCCCCGGCTTATATAAGAAGTACTTGTTGGCAAAATACTGCCTATAAAAAGAAAGGGGAGAAAGAATGTTAAATAAGCTCTTGGGTAAATTTGATGGTCCGCTATTCTGGATTACTTTGTTAGGATGTCTGGCAGCTATTTTAACAGGAACTGTTAATCCTGAAGGGTTTGCGGCAGCTTTAAACTCTATTCAAGCATTTATCACTACTAATTTTACCTGGTGGTATCTTCTTGTAGTAGCTGGATTTATAGTATTTTTGATTTGGCTTTTTTTGTCAAAGTATGGCGAGATCAAACTTGGTAAAGATGACGAGGAACCGGAATACAGTACTTTTTCCTGGATTGCAATGTTATTTAGCTGTGGAATAGGAGTGGGATTTATTTTCTGGGGAGTCGCAGAGCCATTATATCATTATATGCAAACCCCTTATCTGGCAGCTCCTGAAACACCAGAAGCAGCGTCGGTTGCCATGCAGGTCAGCTTGTTGCACTGGGGAATTCATGGTTGGGTACCCTATGTTGTTGTAGGACTTTCGATGGCCTACTCCAGTTATAGATTGGGAAAGCCTATGAAATTTTCTAGCTCTCTGTACGCTGTTTTGGGCAAAGGTACTGAAGGACCTTGGGGTAAGCTGGTAGATTTCCTTGCAGCCTTTGCAACTATAGCTGGGATCAGTACTTCTATAGGAATGGGAGTTATGTCGATACGATTTGGCGTTAGCCACCTCTTTGGCTTTGAGATGACAACAGGACTTACGGTTACTGCTTTGCTGTTACTGATAGTTGCGTATACTATATCTGCAGTTACAGGTCTTAACCGTGGTATTAAACATTTAAGTAACATTAATGTGTGGCTTGCCTTTGGAGTACTGTTATTTTTCCTCTTTGCTGGCCCAACACGATTTGTTTTAAATCTCTTAACAGATGGACTCGGGCATTATTTTCAAAACTTCATCTTTATGACGTTCTGGTCTGATCCTGTTAACCAGGGCTCTTGGTTAGGTTGGTGGACGGTATTCTACTGGTGCTGGTGGATTGCGTGGGCTCCTTTCGTTGGAGGTTTTATTGCCAGGATTTCAAAGGGAAGAACTATTCGGGAATTTATAGTAGGAGTACTTTTTATACCTTTTATAGTAACTGTTATCTGGTTTAGTATTGTAGGAGGCGCTACGCTGCATGCACAAATAAACGGGATAGTAGATATGTGGGGAGCAATTCAAAAAGATACAGGGTCCGGAATCTATATACTCCTGACGGCATACCCCCTGGGACAGATAGTGAGTTTCATTGTATTTGTAAATCTCTTGACTTTCCTGGTAACATCTGCAGACTCTGCTTCTTTTCTTGTAGCCATGATTATGTCTAGGGGTGATCTAGAGCCAAAAACAGTAATGAAAATTATCTGGGGAATTGTTATAGGCTTATCGGGAGTTATTCTTTTGGTTTCAGGCGGTTTACAGGCATTACAAACTGTATCTATAGTGGCAGCGCTTCCTTTTTCGATAATAATTATAGGCATGCTTTATTCTTTAGTAAGAGGCTTGCAAAGTGAAAAATCTACCGTTTCAAGACATTCACTTGGAAAGCCTAATATTGCTCTGGAACCTGAGTCTCAAAATGCAGAAGCATAAAACCTTGTAAAACAATTGTTTGTATAAAAACTAAGCCGGGGACGCTAAAAATTAACTGAGAAATCCCTGAGTGGGGGACTCTCACAGGTCCTCCCTTCCTTTCTTTTTTACAATAAAAAATAATATTGCCCAGGGGGGAAAATTATGGTTACAGTAAAAAAATTACAATACTGTGCAAACGGGGAATGGAAGAACTCAAAAACTGAAAAGTATATGCCTGTTACCAATTCCAGTACAGGTGAAGTAATAGCAGAGGCACCATGTTGTACAGTTGCTGAAGTCAATGAAGCTGTCACTGCAGCGAAAAATGCTTTTCCTAAGTGGTCCAATACACCTATCGGTAAAAGAGTGCAGGTTATGTTTAAATTTAAAGAAATTTTGGAAGCTCATTTAGAAGAACTGACAATGCTTGTTGCTACTGAATTGGGAAAGAATTTAGATGAATCCAGGGGAGACATCATTAAAGCTATCGAAGTTGTAGAACTAGCTTGTGCCGGTCCGGTTTTAATGCAGGGTGATTCACTGATGAATGTCTCAGAAGGACATGATACAGTCATGTACAGGGAACCGCTCGGTGTTTTTGCAGGTATCGCACCGTATAATTTTCCCGGTATGATTCCATTTGGTTGGATGATTCCCTTGTGTATTACCACCGGTAATACATTTGTTCTGAAAGCGGCAAGTTTAACACCAATGACGGCAATGAGAATGCTGGAACTACTCATAGAAGCAGGCTTACCAAAGGGTGTTGTAAATCTTGTTACCTGCAGTAGAAATGAAGCGGAAATCTTGCTCAAGCACCCTGATATCAAAGGCATCACATATGTAGGTTCTACAAAGGTCGGAAGACATATCTATGCTACTGCCGCCGCTAATGGTAAAAGAATACAGGCGCTTTGCGAAGCTAAAAACCATGGCTTAGTTCTTAGGGACGCTCCGCTTGAGCTGGCAGCTCGCAGAATTATTAACTCCACTTTTGGTTGTGCTGGTCAAAGATGCATGGCCCTGCCGGTAGTGGTTGTTGAGGAGGCAGTTGCGGATGAATTTGTTTCTCATTTGGTTAATTTTGCTAATGAAAGAATAATCGGGTGTGCTTATGACCCCAAAACTGAATTAGGGCCAGTTGTATCTGCCGAACATAAGCAATTTGTACTTAACTGGATTAAAAAAGGAATTGAGGAAGGGGCAGAACTTGTCCTGGATGGCAGAAACGTAAAAATTCCGGGATTTGAGAATGGTTTTTTTGTTGGACCGACAATTTTTGATCATGTGCAGCCTGAGATGAATATTGGCAATTGCGAAATATTCGGACCTGTAACATGCATCAAGAGGGTAAAAGACTTTGAAGAAGGATTAACCTTAATGAATGCCAATGAATTTGCCAATGGATCATGTATTTTTACACAGAATGGATATTATGCCAGGGAGTTTGCCAGAAGAACTCATGCAGGAATGGTAGGTATAAATGTAGGTATTCCAGTCCCCATCTCAGTATTTCCATTTTCGGGGCATAAGAATTCATTTTTTGGAGACCTGCATGTCATGGGTAAGGATGGAGTTGCTTTTTATACAGAAGTTAAAAGTGTCACTTCAAAATGGTTCAGTGAAGAAGACTTACAGGAGACTAAAGTTAGCACATGGGAAGGGACGATTTCAAGAAGTTAAAACGCCTTGACTGATAAAGCCCGGCAGGTCGGTGTTTTGTGGGATATCGACCTTGACCGGGCCTAATAGTGTTGTATATTAAGGTTTTAAATTTTTACTATGGGATATATTTATTTTCTAAATACAAAATTTTTACGAGGCTATTTAAAATATCGCAAGAGTAATATATAATATAACTAAAAGAATGTTATTTCAAGTACAAAATTGGGTACTGCCCACTTTATCTTTAAAAGTAGAATTACCCTCTGCTTTTGAAAGAGATAAAGCCCGGCATGGTCATTTTACATTAAGGTATATTTGACCTTGTTTGGGCTTTTAATTTTTTGAATTTTGGATACAGTATCCTATAAAGTTACAAACATTAGGATTGGAGGGTTGAAATTGTTTAATAAGGAAAAAATTAAGCAAGTTAAGGAAGAGAAAAAAAAGTGGGAAGAGGGTTCTTTAAAAAAGGTATTGGACCGTTTTCCTGAAAGAAAAGAAAACTTTGTAACAGGTTCAGGAGTGGATGTGGAAAGAGTTTATACTCCAGAGGATATTGAAAACTTTAACTACATGGAAAAGCTCGGTTACCCCGGTGATTATCCTTACACAAGGGGTGTTCAGCCGACAATGTACCGTGGTCGGCTGTGGACCATGCGCCAGTATGCCGGTTTTGCAACTGCCGAAGAGACTAATAAACGTTATAAGTACCTTTTGGAACAGGGCCAGACCGGTTTAAGTGTTGCATTTGACCTTCCTACGCAGATAGGTTATGATTCGGACCATTCCATGGCACAGGGTGAAGTGGGTAAAGTCGGTGTTGCTATTGATTCTCTGAAGGATATGGAAATTCTCTTTGACGGAATTCCCTTGGATAAGATCAGCACTTCCATGACCATCAATGCCCCTGCAGCAATCCTGCTGGCAATGTATATTGCAGTTGCCGAGAAACAGGGAGTATCTTCCGACAAATTACGTGGCACAATTCAAAATGATATTTTGAAAGAGTATATAGCAAGGGGGACTTATATCTTCCCTCCGGAACCGTCCATGAGACTGATTACAAATATTTTTGAATTTTGTTCAAAAAACGTACCAAGGTGGAACACTATTAGCATAAGCGGCTATCATATTCGTGAGGCGGGGGCAACAGCAATACAAGAGGTAGCATTTACACTGGCCGACGGAATGGCTTATGTGAAAGCCGCAATTGATGCCGGATTGGATGTAGATGATTTTGCTCCCAGACTGTCATTCTTCTTTAATGCCCATAATGATCTCCTTGAAGAAGTTGCTAAATTCAGGGCAGCCCGCAGGTTATGGGCAAGGATTATGAAAGAGGAGTTTGGGGCTAAGAAAGAAAAATCACTGATGCTGAGATTCCATACTCAAACGGCGGGAAGCACCCTCACTGCTCAACAGCCTGACAATAATATTGTCAGGGTTACAATTCAGGCTCTTGCTGCCGTACTGGGGGGGACACAGTCACTGCACACAAATTCTCGGGACGAAGCGCTAGCCCTGCCGACAGAGGATTCGGTAAGGATTGCTCTGAGAACACAGCAAATTATAGCCCATGAAAGCGGAGTAGCCGAGACGGTAGATCCGCTTGGAGGATCCTATTATATAGAATCGTTAACTGATGAAATTGAGAAAAAAGCGCTGGAGTATATAGAAAAGATAGAAAAAATGGGAGGAGCTCCGAGAGCTATCGAGAGCGGGTATATGCAGCAGGAAATTCAGGAAAGTGCATACCGCTATCAGAAAGAAGTGGAAGAAAACAAACGAATAGTTGTTGGTGTTAATAAATACAAGATAGAAGAAAAACCTCCCCGGAATTTATTAAAGGTTGACCCTGAGGTGGGACGCCTTCAGGAAAGAAAGATAAAAGAAGTAAAGGAAAACAGGGATGGTGAAAGGGTAAGAACGGTGTTGGATACTCTCAATAAAGCTGCTCAGGGTAATGAGAATCTGATGCCATATATCATTGATGCTGTGAAAGCTTATGCAACACTGGGTGAAATTTGTGATGTTCTAAGGAATGTTTTCGGTGAGTTTAAAGAGTCAATAATTCTTTAAAGGAGGTAACGCTGACTATGGCGGATAAAAAAATCAGGGTTTTAGTGGCCAAACCGGGTCTCGATGGACATGACAGAGGTGCAAAAGTTGTGGCTAGGGCACTTCGTGATGCGGGAATGGAGGTTATATATACGGGCTTGAGGCAGAGTCCCGAACAAATTGTGGAAGCTGCAATTCAGGAGGATGTGGATGTTATTGGCTTAAGTATTTTATCAGGCGCTCATACTCATCTTTTTCCAAGGGTTATAGAATTGCTTAAAGAAAAAGATGCTGAAGATATCATTGTAATCGGCGGTGGCGTCATACCTTCAGAAGATATACCGGAGATGAAAAAGCTTGGTATTGCTAAAGTATTTACTCCGGGAACAGATACCAGGGAAATAGTTGACTTTATTAAGAGTAAAATCAATACAAAAATTTCAGCATAAGACAATTACTTAACTACTTTCAGTGGGGGATGAAGCCCCCGCTGAAATATTACTTGCTTACTGGAGGTGTTTGGATGAAAATTGAAAAGATAGATCATATAGGTATTGCCGTTAAGAGTATTGATGAAATTCTTGAGTTTTACCGGGACGTCTTGGGAATTGAACCTGTTGGAGAGGAAATTGTTGAAGAACAAAAAGTAAAGACAGCTTTTTTGCCGGTGGGTGATAGTGAGATTGAATTACTTGAATCAACTTCTCCCGAGGGGCCTATTGCCAGGTTCATTGAAAAAAAGGGTGAAGGAATCCAACACCTTGCTTTTAGGGTTGATAACATTGAAAAGGCACTTAAGGAATTAAAAGAAAAGGGTTTTAGATTAATTGATGAAAAACCCAGATATGGTGCAGGCGGAGCTAAAATAGCCTTTTTACATCCTAAAGCGACAAAAGGGGTTTTAATAGAGCTGTGTGAACGGTCCTAGGAAAGAAATAACGGAACGAGGGAGAGAGATAATTCTATGAGCACAGTTGAAGAAAAAATCAAAGACTTAAGGGCAAGAAATAAAAAGATTGAAGAAGGGGGTGGAGAAAAAAGGATAGAGAAGCAGCACGCCAAAGGTAAAATGACAGCTCGGGAAAGAATAGCTGCCTTTCTTGACGAGGGTTCATTTACGGAAATAGATAAATATGTCACCCACCGCAGCACCAATTTTGGTATGGATAAAGTTGAAGCACCCGGCGAAGGCGTAGTAACAGGCTACGGTACTGTGGATGGACGACTTGTTTTTATTTACGCTCAGGACTTTACAGTCCTCGGAGGATCACTGGGAGAGATGCATGCTCAAAAAATCTGTAAAGTAATGGATATGGCCCGCAAAATGGGAGCTCCCTGTATCGGAT
>Ga0182240_100067_pt1 | contig 55025 bp, 52 predicted proteins | sample hydfrates4_PW_90_FD_145594 | JGI IMG/M metagenome (GOLD analysis project Ga0182240, IMG submission 145594) | Subsurface microbial communities from deep shales in Texas, USA - hydraulic fracturing test 4_PW_90 | ecosystem: Environmental > Aquatic > Deep subsurface > Shale gas/oil reservoir >...
TGGCAGGGATAGGAGGGGCAATAATAATGATTCCGATGCTTTTGTATGTCCCTCCTTTATTTGGGCTTGAAAATTTAGGCATTCAATCCATCAGCGGGATAACAATGTTTCAGGTTTTAGTTGCGTCAGGAGTGGGTATGTTGGGACACCGTAAGTCCAATCATGTTCACCCCAGTTTGCTGAAGACAATGGGCAGTGCAATAGTTGCCGGTTCTTTAACAGGTGCGCTGTCCTCAAAATATGTAGGGACGAATTTTCTCGAAGGAGTCTTTGCAGTGCTGGCGCTGGCTGCAGCTGTATTAATGTTTTTACCGAGGAAAGAAAGTTCTTCACTGGAAGTTGAATTTAATAAACCTTTAGCGGCTGCAATAGCTTTTGTTACAGGTATACTGGCAGGGTTGGTAGGAGCCGGCGGTGCATTTATTTTGATTCCGTTAATGCTTTACGTATTAAAAATACCTTTACGTGTTACAGTTGGAACTTCACTTGCCATAGTATTTTTTTCGTCGCTTGCAGGAGTGATAGGAAAGCTTGGTGTTGGTCAAGTACCTGTAGTGATAACTCTAGCCGTCGTACTTGGCGTTACCCCGGGAGCAAGGTTAGGAAGTATTATAAGTAAAAGAGTACCGGTAAGAGCTTTACATTACCTGCTGGCAGGCTTAATAGGCTTGTCAGCTTTAAAGATATGGAGCGGGATATTTTAAAGATTGCAGCATAAATATGAAAAACTTCATATTTTCTTCATTTTTATCTCACAATTTCATTAAAAAAGGAGATTACAATATAAGTAACACAATAAAAGTACATAGTTGATTTAAAGGAGGAATCTTCTTATGAGAATGAAATTAATGATTTTACTGGCGGTAGCTCTTTTAGTGGTGGTAGCCATTCCTGTTTTTGCTGCAGGCAACGATACTCCTGTTGTAACAACAACCCCTGAAGATGAAGAGATTCAGCAGTTAAATAAGCAGATGTGGCAAATTAGGGAAAAAATAGCAGAGAAAAGAGGGGAGCAGCTACCTGAATATGATGAAGAGTTCTTTAACCAAATGTATGACTACTGTAACAGGCAAATGGGAGGCATGATGGGTCCTAACGGTATGATGGGAGGATATGGTCCTCAAAATAGCAATTACGGAATGAGCGGAGGTATGATGGGCTGGTAATTCTCCGGGAAACGGCAACTTTCTAAATTAAGTTGCCGTTTTTAATAGTACAAGAAATTATGCTTGCATATTACCTGTGGATAAATTTCTTGTACGTGGAGGTTTATGTCATTAATAGGAGGGTCACAGCGAAGCGTCCTAGAGAACCAGGGGTTCGGCTCTAGAAAAAACAAAAGCATTGCCTTTAAAAGTCGAATGGCATGAAATGATTTAGAGAGAAATCTATATGGGGTGATTCAAATGCAGAAAACCATCAGCATACTGGTTATAGATGATGAAGAAAGAATTCGTTCTCTAGTGAAGATGTATCTCGAAAAAGAAGGTTATAAAATAGATGAAGCGGTTGATGGAGATGAAGCATTAGAAAAAGTAAGAAATAAGAGCTATAACCTGTTAATACTTGACTTAATGCTTCCGGGCACAGATGGTCTAGCAGTTTGCGGGCAGGTACGTGCTTTTAGTGATGTTCCCATAATAATGCTTACTGCCAAAGGTGATGAAGTGGACAGGCTAGTAGGCTTTAAAATGGGTGCAGATGATTATGTAGTAAAGCCATTTAGTCCTCGGGAACTTGCTTACAGGGTCAAAGCACTTCTCAGGCGTACTGAAGGCAGGCAAAGAAAAAACGAAAACCAAAAGCTGCAGTTTGCGGGTTTAATCATTGACCTGGAAGCCCATAGAGTCTTTGTTGAAGAAAAAGAGGTAACTCTTACACCAAAGGAATATGATCTATTATGCTTCTTGTCCAGAAATAAAGGTCATGTATTTTCCCGGGAAAAGATTTTTGACAAAGTATGGGGTTATGAACATTTTGGAGATCTAAGAACTGTCGATGCCCATATTAAGAATTTACGGGAAAAAATTGAAAAAAATTTCAAAAGAAAATATATTCACACTATCTGGGGAGTGGGGTATAAATTTGAGGTGGTAGATTGAGGGAGACTATAGCATTAAAATTATGGTTGCTGATTGTATTACTGGTTTCCATAACCCTTTTAGCAGTAGGACTTTCTTTGAATACTCTCCTGGAAAACTTGTATTTCGATATTGAGGCTCGGTCAATGATTAATCAAGGTAAAAAGATAGATGCACTGATGAGGGGAACTGCGACTCCCAGAGCGCTTTCACAGGAAATGGATATTATAAGTAGTTTTATTGAAGGCCATGTTATGGCTTTTGATAGAAAGGGAATGATCGGAGCCTGTGATTCTGAAATGCCAATGCAGCCGGGCATGCATTTGAAGGGGGAGGAAATTGAAGAAGTCCTTAAAGGGAATATTGTCGTTCGAAGGGGTAGAAATTTTGGTTTTAAAAAATCAATGCTGATGGTGGCAATTCCCATTGAAGAAAATAATGAGGTACTAGGTGCCATTATGCTTTTTAAGCCGGTTGAACCGATAGCCGCAACATTAAATAATTTTCGCAGGCTGATCCTTTTAACTGCTATTGGCGCAATTATTTTGGCTACTATTGTTGGTTTTTTCATATCTCGCAAAATCGCCAGACCAATGTTAATTATGAACGAGGTTGCTAAAAGGGTGGCAGCCGGTGATTTTACTGGAAGGGTGCCGGTAGAAACCCAGGATGAAGTAGGCAATCTGGCAAAGACAATTAACTTTATGTCTGAAGAACTTGAAAAAAATATTGGCGCCCTCTCTACTGAAAAGGAAAGATTATCTAATATCCTAAAAAGTATGGATAATGGTGTGATAACTTTTACTGGTGATGATCAGGTTATTCAGGCAAACCCGCAGGTAGAAAAAATTCTGGGAATAAATTTTGAGGAACAGTCAATAAAAGAACTTCCTTATTGGAATAAGGTCAGAAATTTAATACGGAAGGCCCGTGAGAATGAAGTTTTTATGGAGGATGAAATTGAACTTGATAACAAAACAATCGCACTGAGGGCCGCTCCACTTAAAGAACAAGGAAATGGTACACGGGGAGTAGTATTAGTTTTGCAGGATATTACACTTAAGAAAAAGGCAGAAAAATTAAGAAGACAGTTTTTATCAAGTGTATCTCATGAGTTAAGGACTCCTTTAAGTCTTTTGCAGGGATATGCAGAAGCATTGGCTGACGGAATGGCTACAAGTGCAGAAGAAAGAAAAGAATATCTTAAAATAATTTCAGAGGAAGCGACAAGACTAAATCGTATTGTAGACGACCTGGTTGATTTGAATGCCATGGAAGCCGGCCAGTTAACACTCAATATGAGTGAGTTTTATTTGCAAGATGTCATTGAAAGTATAGTTCGCATCTTTAAGCCTGCTGCTGAGGAGCAAAATGTTCAACTGGAATATCACTTACAAGAAGAAATACCCTTGTTTTACGGAGATCAGGGCAGGATAGAACAGGTTCTGATAAATCTTGTCAATAACGCAATAAAATATACTCCTAGTGGTGGGAAGATAACTTTGCAAGTAGGTTATCAAGATGATAAATTTATAATTAAGATAAGTGATACGGGAGAAGGGATTCCGACCGAAGATTTACCTCATATTTGGGAAAGGTTTTACAGGGTTGATAAGGCTAGAACAAGAAAGACAGGCGGTAGCGGATTGGGATTGGCAATAGTTAAAAGCCTGGTAGAGGCACACAAAGGTAGTGTAAATGTTAGAAGCAGGCTGGGGGAAGGAAGTACTTTTACAGTAATACTACCCCGGTCAGACTCGGAAAGAAAAAAATTTACGAATGGATAACAGTGGAAAATTTTATTTAAACCTCCATAATTTTTTCAAAAAAACTTCACAAAATCAACAAATTTCATTCCTATAATATTAATAAGCTTTATTAAAAGCTTTCTCCTACCGACCCAATTAATATTTTTTTATCATTGTAGTGACGTAGTACTAGCTTTAGTACTACAATTTTTTTCTATTTTCATGTGAATAATATTACAATTTGGGATCATATCCGAGGTGATATTTGATGCTTAAAAAAGAAATCAAAAAGTTAATGTTAGTTACTTTAGTTATATCAATACTTATGACATTAATACCTGTAATACCTGCTTTTGCTGAAGGTGAGAAGACCCTGACCATGAAGCAACTGAAATATTCCATCTGGCCGGAATATGACCGTTTTCCGGATGTCCTGGTTATTTATACCGGAACCTTTGTGAATGATACCGGTGAGCCATTTGCTGGGAAATTGCGGTATAAGATCCCCAAAGATGCGGACATAAATATGGTTTGTGAGACAGAAAACGGTATGTTATGTCAAAGATATATCGTGGAAAAGGATAACCCCGATTATGATGTAATCGTTTGGAAGCCTTCACACCCAATCCAGCCTGGAGATGAATTTCCCGTTATGATGGAATACTATTATAAACCTTTTGCTGCCGGAACTAATCCCAGGTCTTTTACTCAAATCTTGAGACCTGCATTTCCGGTAAATGACTTAACAGTGGAAATTAAAGCTCCTCTAGGATCCGGTGAAGTAGCATTATTACCTGAAGCAATGAAAACAGGAACTGATTCTAAAGGTTTTTCTAATTATTATTACCAGTATTCCAACTTAACTACGGATGATAAGCTTCAATTTTCTATTGCATATAGTAGAGACAGCAGTGATCCTGCTGTGATAACCAATACAGAACAGGGTGGACAAACTTCCCAACCACAGATAAAGGAAGATTCACCTCTAAATTCTGCTATTATTGTTCTTTTTGCGATATTTATAGTTCTCTTAACAGTTTTATTGTACTTTGCAGTTTCCACTAACAACCGCAACCGGAGAGCAAAAAAAGGAAAGAAAGCTAGTAAGAAGAGCAGAAAAAAGGATAATGTCACTTCAAAAAAGGCGGAGAAGCGCAAACTTCGCCAGGCGTTGCTTGATGGTAAGATAAGTGAAGAGACTTATAAAGAACTTTTAAAGGATATTGAGAAAGAGTAAGACTCTTAGGGGGATAATTTATGAAGCAGTCCGGAAAAATTATAATTGGAATTTTAATAATCGTGGCGGCCATAGGTTATTTAATTATTTCAGGAACTTCAAGTTTTTCCGGCTACCAGGTAGAAATCAGCGATTTGTTTGACAGTGAAAAAGATTATAAAGACGATTACTTGCTTGTTCCGGGAAAGCTTGTTGGTGATAGTGTAAATTTTGATGGGGAAAACGTCCAGCTCACTTTTTCGGTAACAGATGGAAAATATGAGCTGCCTGTAATCTATAATGACATTGAACCTGATAATTTTCAAGATGGTGCGGAAGTATTTTTGGAAGGGTTTTATGATAAGGAAAATAACATTTTTAAAGCTGAAAGAGTAACGACAAAATGTCCTTCAAAGTATGAAGGCGAAAAGGCTTTAGCAGAGTAACGCTTGGCAAAGGAGGTGCCTATAATGGCCCAAATTGGCTATTTCTCCCTGCTTCTAGCGATAGCAGTTAGTATATACACAATTGCAGCATATATCATTGCAATTAAGACTGACAATTGCAGGCTAAGAGCCAGTGCAAATGGCGGTGTGGCAGCAATTCTCCTTTTAACTACCATTGCCTCTGTAGTACTTTTCTATTTTTTGGCCACCAGCGATTTTTCAATAAAGTATGTTTATGACTATACCAGTAAAAATTTGCCTATTTTATATAAACTTTCCGCTTTTTGGGCTGGTAATGCTGGTTCTCTGCTACTATGGGCGTGGTTATTAGCCATTTATACTGCAGTTGTTACATTTTTAACCAGAGGTCAGGAAGAAAACATTCCTTATGTTAATACAATCTTAGTATTGAACAATCTTTTCTTTTTAATTTTACTTGTTTTCATTGCAAATCCGTTTACCAAAATACCAGGCGGGATGAGCCCTGTTGAAGGCAAAGGCCTCAATCCTATGCTGCAAAACCCGGGAATGATCTTTCACCCGGTTACACTCTATTTAGGGTATGTAGGTTTTGCGGTTCCTTATGCGTATGCCATAGCGGCCTTAATTACCAAAAAGGTGGGGGATACCTGGATTAAAGTAACTAGGCGCTGGACAGTGATTGCCTGGCTATTTTTAAGTCTCGGTAACTTGTATGGCGCCCAGTGGGCGTATGTCGAGCTGGGATGGGGCGGTTTCTGGGCCTGGGACCCTGTTGAAAACGCTTCATTTATGCCATGGCTGACAGGAACGGCATTTTTACATTCTGTTATGATTCAAGAGCGAAAAGATATGCTGAAGATTTGGAATATGGCCTTGATTATTATAACTTATATCTTAACCTTATTTGGAACATTTTTGGTGCGCAGCGGGGTACTCCAATCAGTTCATTCATTTAATAATTCGGGATTGGGAACCTGGTTTTTATTTTTCATGTGTTTAGCTTTAGCTGTATCCCTTTATTTCTTGACTAGTCGAATTAATTTGCTGAAACAGGCAAGGCAATTTGAATCTTATATTTCTAAAGAAAGTAGTTTCTTAATAAACAATCTTTTACTGGTAGGCTCAGCATTTGCAATCCTTTGGGGAACTGTTTTTCCATTGATTTCTGAAGCAATCAGGGGTGTAAGGGTGACAGTAAGCGTACCTTACTTCAACAAAGTTAATGCTCCTATTCTTCTCGCAATGATATTTGTCATGGGAGTCTGCCCGTTGATTGCCTGGAGGCGTTCATCATTAAAGAATCTACTCAACAATTTTATGTGGCCACTGTTATTGGCGGTAATTAGCGGAGTGGCATTATACTTCTACCTGCCGGGTCAAGAATTATACGGTGCCTTGGCATATGCAATAAATATTTTTGTCTTGTTTACTATTTTCCAGGAATTCTATCGGGGCATGCGTGTTCGCCATAGGGCAACAGGAGAAGCTTATCCTCTGGTACTGATTCGTTTGATGGTGCGCAATCGCCGCCGCTATGGAGGATATATTATTCACTTGGGAATTATTTTAATTGCTTTAGCAGTTGTAGGTACCGGTGCATATAAGCAGGAAGTTACGCAGCAGGTGTCTGTTGGTGAGAAAATTGTTATAGATGATTATACTTTAACTTTTAATGGGCTTCGCCAGCGTTTGGAAGGAGAAAATACCGTAGTATACGCTGATATTTCCGTAGATAAGGGTGGTACTAATATTGGCGCCCTAACTCCCGAAAATGTATTTTATAAGACATGGGATCAACCTTCCAGTGAAGTGGCAATTCATGGAACCTTAGCGGAAGATTTGTATGTAGCCCTTGCCTCCTGGAAGGATAAAGGCAGGACAGCCACGTTTAAAGTTCATATTAATCCATTGATGAGCTGGATGTGGATAGGTGGTTATATTCTTGTGCTTGGAACAATTTTTGCACTCTGGCCCGGTAGAGGAAGCCGGTTAGGTCCCAAATATAAATAATGGGAGTTGAAAGAATGAAACGCAAGGTAATGCGGTCAGCTTTAGTACTGATTTTAATAAACCTCGTTGTGGTATTGCCGGTTTCCGCAGCTGAACCGGTAGTAAATGAAGAACTATTTAAGGAAATTGAAGCAAATTTAATGTGTACCGATGGCTGCGGAATGTATCTCCAGGCCTGTGATAATGCCACGGCACAGCAGATGCGCCAGGAGATAAGAGAAAAGCTGGCTGAAGGGATGACACCGGAACAGATTTATGCATATATGATAAATATTTACGGGGAAGAAGTAATGGCAGCGCCCCCTCCCAGTGTGCCATTCAATATTTCTGCCTGGGTAACGCCTTTCCTTGCCATCCTGGGTGGCGGGTTAATGATTTATCTCGCTCTGGATAAATGGGTTTTTAATAACGAAACTTCGGAATCACAAATTGAGGTGGATGATGTAGATCTAGCGGAATATGAAGATATAATAGACGAGGAAATAAAAAGGTATTATTAAATAGTATCTAACATCCTCTTAGATAGGAGGGGGTTAAATTGTTGGTAACTGTACTGGGAACATTTATTATAATTGCAACTATACTTTTAATTGGTTATCCGCTTCTTAAGCAGGAAGAAGATATAACAGCTGTTACTGACCTAGGTTCTGGCGCTGGGAATACTTTAGAACAAAATAAGGAGGCTATTTTTACAACCCTGGGAGAAATAGAGTTTGATTACCAGATGAAAAAGCTTTCTGCAGAAGATTATGAAGAACTTAAAAATAAATATAAAAGACATGCTGCATATGTGCTGAAGCAAGAAGATAGTGAATTAACCGTAGTCAATGATGAAATTAAATATTCAGTTAAAAATAAAAAACTGTCTGAATAGGAGGGAACTCTCATAATACTTGCAAAAAATATTGAGAAAAATATAGGTTCCAAAAGAATTCTCAAAGGAGTTAACCTGCAGGTTGAACCCGGACAGTTTGTAAGTTTACTGGGACCAAACGGTGCGGGTAAAACCACACTATTAAAGGTGCTGGCATTATTAACCCCTCCTAGTGCAGGTGAAGTAATTATTGCAGGACAAAGTGCATCAGCTAAACCTTTAAATTATCGCAAGAAGATTGGTGTTATTTCCCATAATACCTTTCTTTATAATAACTTATCTGCTTATGAAAACTTGCTGTTTTACGGCCGCATGTATGATGTGCCTAATTTGAAAAAACGCATAAATGAAGTTATTTCTGAAGTAGGTTTAAAATACAGTCTGAATGATCCGGTGCGAAATTTTTCTCGAGGAATGCAGCAACGCCTATCTATTGCCAGGGCTATTATCCATGAGCCTGAGATACTTTTTTTAGACGAGCCCTACACAGGTTTGGATCAGGCTGCCGTAAAAATATTAAATAATGTTTTACTGAAGTTAAAAAATAATGAACGCACAATTCTGATGGTAACTCATAATTTCGAACAGGCTTTAAATATGAGTGACCGTTTGGTGATACTGGTTGGTGGAAGAATTGTTCATGAAACACCAGGGAGTTTCCTTACCCTTGAAAGTCTAAAAGACCTCTATTTAAATTTAGTGGAGGAAAGATGATGGGCTATTTATCCAAAATTTTAAATCTTGTATGGAAAGATTTGGTTATAGAATTTCGTGCAAAAGAAATTTTGAGCGTTATGCTAATATTTGCGATACTTGTACCAATAATTCTTGCATTTTCATTAAATTCGGCCCAAGAAACCACAGAAAACATATTTCCGGGAATCATCTGGGTTGCTCTGACTTTTTCCGGCATATTAGGCTTTAATCGCACATTTCTTAACGAAAAGCAAAATGATTCGCTACTGGGTCTGATGCTGACACCGGTAGACCGGACTGCAATTTATTTTGCAAAGGTCATTGTTAACTTTACAATGATGATTTTTACTGAAGCTGTAACATTACCGCTTCTTTTTATACTGTTTGATTTTCGCTTCAGGGGATCAATACTGACTTTGGTTTTAGTGATTTTTCTGGGAACACTGGGTTTTACAAGCGTGAGCACCTTTTTGTCAGCCCTATCTGCAAATACGCGAGCAAGTGAAATTTTGCTGCCGATTATTCTTTTTCCAATTATCATACCCGTAATAATTGCTGCCGTACAATCTACAGGTATAGTTTTGGTAGGAGCCTCAATTGGAGAAATCGCTTCCTGGATAAAACTGCTGGGAGTTTATGATGTAATTTTTATGGCGGTCCCTTTTATTTTATTTGAATATATACTGGAGGTATAAAAAGTGTCCAAAAAGTTAAAGGGCCACACCTTTTTAGGCTGGCTGACCTTTGCCATGATAATATTTGCCTTGTATATGGCTTTGGTACACGCACCTGTTGAAAGGGTAATGGGTGTGGTGCAGAAAATTTTCTATTTTCACGTGGCATCTGCATGGAATGCATTTTTTGCCTTCTTTGTTGTTTTTGTTGCAAGTATTATTTTCCTGAAGACCAGAAATAGAAAATGGGATATAATTGCCAAAGTTTCTGCAGAAATTGGAGTTGTTTTTACCACAATAGTTTTGGTAAGCGGTCCAATTTGGGCTCGCTCGGCATGGAACCGCTGGTGGGTATGGGAACCGAGGCTTACCACAACATTAATTCTCTGGTTTATTTATCTTGCTTATATATTAATTCGTTCAGCAAGTATAGAAGAAGATAAAAAGGGAGTACTTGCAGCTGCTTTTGGAATAATAGGTTTTCTTGATGTACCTGTTGTGTTTTTTGCTATCCGCTGGTGGGGCTCCCTTTACCACCCTGAAGTAGTTAAAGGTTCAGGCGGGGGACTGCACCCTGCCATGTTTCAGGCCTTAATTGCCTGTGTAGTTGCATTTACTTTCCTTTATTTTTATTTTCTTCAAAAAGGAATTTTTATAGAACTTTCAAGATTACGGATTGAAAAAATTAGGGAAGAACTAAGGGCTGAAAATTAAGAGGGGGATTATGATGGGTTATTTAGTTGCTGCGTACAGTTTAATCTGGGGATTGATCTTTATATATACAGTAGTTTTAGGTAACAGACAGAAAAAACTGCTCAGAGAGGTTGAGATGCTTCGGCAAGCATTGGAAGATAAATAAGTGAGGAGGGACCTTTCATGTCCGCTAGAGAGAAAAAAAGAGCCGAATTTATCAGTGGCAAACAGAGGTCTCGCAGGTCTAACCGCCTGGTGATAGTGATTTTTGTACTGGTTGCCGTAGTAGGTGTTGGCTGGTTTGCTTATTTAACCAGAGATACCGCAGTTTTACCAAGAAGATATGAGGGTGGAAGCTATAATATTGGAAAAACCCCTGATTATAAAGGTAGGACCATAAGCATGACAGATATTTCCAATAGGGTCCGGGATGGTAAAATTATTATCTCACTACAAGAAGTAATTGATAATAGCATTATTTATTCAGAGTATCAAAATGCCGGCGAGAGAAAGGCAATTACCTCGTTTATTACTCCCGCAGGACGCCTCATTGTAGCAATAGCAATGTGTGAACCCTGTCGCTCTGAGCGTTTCCATATTGAGGAAAATATACTTGTCTGTGATACTTGCGGTACAAGGTGGTATCTAAATGATTTAAGGGGAATTTCCGGAGGATGCCCCCAGTATCCGCCTGAAGAACTACCTTATGAAGTACAAGATGGAAAAATATTTATTCCTGAAGATATTGTGAAGGAATGGCAGCCCAGAATTTAGGGGGGGAGCAAAGTTGCGGCTGGACAGTATTGCCATTAACAGCTTAAAAAGACGAAAAACAAAATTGCTATTTATGGTTTTAGGTATGGTCATAGCAGTAGGTTCTGTAGTTGCTCTTCACTCGCTAACTGCTGCCATGAATCGAGAATTAGCCGCTACCTTTGACGAAATAGGAGCAAATATCATTGTAAAACCGAACACCGCTGATTACGCAGTATCCTATGGAGGGGTGAGTATACCATCCAGCGGAGAAGAGGCGCTCCTTTCCAGTGACGATATTATTAAGATTAATACAATACCCGATAGAGATAATATCGCTTTTGTAGCGCCCAAACTGCTGGGAATGGTAGAATATCAAAAAGAAGATGTAGTGCTGGTGGGAGTAGATTTTCAATATGAGTTAAAATTAAAAAAATGGTGGAGATTTCAGGGTGAAAAACCTCTGGCAGTAAACCATTTATTGCTGGGAAGTAAAGTTGCCTCCAAATTTAATAAACAACCGGGAGATAAAATGAAGATAAATGATAGAGAATTTACAGTAGCGGCCGTACTGGAAGAACAGGGCAGTGATGAAGACGGTATAATTTTTGCACACATTCTCACAGCTCAAGAAGTGTTAAATAAAAAAAATAAAGTGAGTTTTATAGAAGTTGCAGCCTACTGCACTTCATGCCCCATTGAACAGATCATAGCAGAAATTGAGAAAGCACTTCCCCATGCCAGGGTGACTGCTTTAGCAGAAGCAGTTCAACTAAGGCAGCAAACAATTGACCGGTTAAGTAATTTTGCCTATTTTTTTTCAATACTGGTGACGCTAATTGGTTCAGTACTTATAATGCTGACAATGCTGTCAGCCGTTAGTGAAAGGGTTTCTGAAATAGGAATTTATCGTGCAATGGGATATAGACGGAGTAATATATTAGAAATTATCTTGACTGAGGCAGCAGTGATCGGACTTATTGGAGGAGCGCTGGGCTATGTCCTGGGGATTAGCAGTTCCAGGCTATTAGCGCCAATAGTAGCAGAAATGCAGATCTCCATTTCGTGGAATCCCCTTGTGGGGGTTACTGTTATTCTTTTTGCAGTTATTATAGGAATTTTGGCAAGTGTGTATCCCGCAGTAAAAGCATCTCAAATAGACCCTGTAGAAGCATTCCGTTTCATATGAGTTGAAAGATTAGTTCTGCAAGTATATACAGGAGTGTGTTTTTATGGCGCTTATAGAAGTAAAAAATGTTACTAAGTTTTATAACAGCGGTGAGGGGCAGGTAACTGCGCTGGGAGGAGTAAATCTAACCGTACAAAAAGGAGAGTTTCTTGCTTTGATGGGTGATTCCGGTTCAGGAAAAAGCACTTTATTATCTGTTATCGGCGCACTCAATCCTCCCACTGGAGGCAAGGTCTTAATAGATGATATTGATGTCTATGATTTATCTTCAGAACGCAGGGCTGATTTTCGAAGCAGCTATATTGGATTTGTATTTCAACAATTTCAATTAATTCAATATTTAACAGTTGTCGAGAATGTTATGGTTCCCCTTGCAATTTTAAACTATAACCATAAGGAACAACTGGAAATGGCTAAAAAGGTTCTTAGAAAAGTGGGATTGGAAAATAAAATGAGACGCCTGCCAAATCAACTTTCCGGCGGTGAGCAGGAAAGGGTTGCCATTGCTCGGGCCATAGTAAATGAACCTCCCATAATTCTTGCTGATGAACCCACAGGTAGTCTTGACTCAAAAACAGGCGAAGGAATAATGCGCTTGTTTCAATCCCTTAACCGGGAAGGATTGACTATAGTTATGGTTACTCATAACAGGGAAAATCTAAAATTTGTAAAAAGAACAGTTTCTATGAAGGATGGGCTTATCAAAAATCAAGAGAATTAGAAAGGGAGCGCTATGCGTTTACTAAATATTGCCTTTAGCAATTTAAGGGTTAGAAAAATAAAAATATTTTTTTTGCTACTGGGGATAATTCTGGGAGTTGCCATTATTGTATCCTTAACCGGTATTACTCTGGCAATGCAGGAACAACTGGAAAGCAAATTTGAGGATATTGGGATGCGTGTGTTGGTAACTCCGAAATCTAATTCTCTTTTCCTATCCTATCACGGCATCAGCGTCCATTCGGGGAACTATGCCAGGAAGACAATACCGGAGAAAATTGCCCATAATATTAAACAGTTTGGAGGACAAAATGTAACTGCCATTTCACCTAAACTGGTACAAAATGCAGAAATTAAATCAAAAAAGATGCTTATTGCAGGTATTTCCCGCGAGGAATTAAATCTTAAGCCTTACTGGCGTATAAATGGAAAATTTCCTAATAGAAAGCAAATCCTCCTGGGAGCATCGACTGCCCAACGACTAAAATTGTCTGTGGAAGATAAAGTTCCGATTAAGGGTGAAATATTTACTGTGTCCGGCATCCTTAATGAAACAGGGACCGTAGAAGATGAACTGGTTTTTATAAATTTAGCCGAAGCGCAAAGGGTGTTTAACAGGAATAAGCAGGTGACATTTATTGAATTAAGTGTCAATGATAAGGAAGCAATTTCAGCTTTGAGGAGTAAATTTACTTCGGTGGCTATAACAGAAGTAAAGGGAGAAAATGAAGAACGTCAAGAAATAGTAAACAGGTTTGCAAAATTCGCAGTTCTAATTTCTATTTGTGTTTTATTGATCGGCTTTTTAATTATTTCCACTACAATGATGTCTTCTGTTAAGGAAAGAACCCGAGAAATTGGTATTTTTAGAGCGCTAGGCTTTAAAAGAAAGCATATTGTAAAGATTATACTATTTGAGGCTGTAGTTGTCAGTACAGTAGGGGGTGTTGTTGGGTATATAGGTGGAATTTTACTTGTTAAGCTTATTTCACCATATATTACACAATTTGAAGTGCAGCTTTACTGGAGCCCGGAGCTGGGTTTAGCTACCGTTATTATGTCTATTCTGGTGGGGTTACTGGCAAGCGCCTACCCTGCATACCAAGCAGCACGATTGGACCCCATTGAAGCAATCCGCTTTATTTAATGCATAAAAGTTAATAAAAACAAGCAGGATTTATAAGATATTTGTAGAATTGTTTAACAAGAAATTTTCTAAAATTAAAATAATTTTACTAAATGTTTACTTAAGAACTTTTTCATAATACGATATATTTTTATACTTTTCGTATAACCTCGATAATATGGTTCGAGGGTCTCTACCAGGTAACCGTAAATTACCTTGGCTACGAAAAGGATGTGTTAGAATGTCCTTTTCGTAGCCTGGAAAAGACGGAGGCCTGGTTTAAATTTTTATATAATTAAATTATTTTCTTCATGAAAATGAGAAAGGAGGAAAACAATGACAGTCAATGTTGTGGGAAAAAGGGTGAAAAGAGTTGATGCAGTTGCCAAAGTAACCGGAAAAGCTAAATATACTGATGATTTTATGGAAAGAGACATGCTGGTGGGAAAGATATTAAGAAGCCCTTATGCCCATGCCATCGTTAAAAATATTGATGTCAGTAAAGCAAAAGCCCTACCGGGTGTGGAGGCTGTTTTAACTTACAAGGATGTTCCCGATAACAAATATGCTACAGCCGGACATCCGTATTCCCTTGATCCGAAGCATAGGGATCGTGAAGATCGTACTATCTTGACTAAAAAGGCCCGCTTTGTAGGAGATGAGATAGCTGCTGTAGTTGCAACTGATGATTTGACTGCTGAAAAGGCTCTGAAATTAATTGATGTTGAATATGAAGTATTAGAACCGGTATTGACGCCGGAAGATGCCCTCAAGGAAAATGCACCCCTCATCCATGAAGAATATGATAATAACATTATAAGTGACTTTGGTTACCAGATTGGAGATGTAGAAGAATCCTTTAAGGAGTCTGACTATATTTTTGAGGATGAATTTGAAACGAGTATCGTGCAGCACTGCCATTTAGAAAACCATATTTCATATGCTTATGTGGATGCTGACGACAGGATAGTTATTGTTTCTTCCACTCAAATTCCTCATATTTGCAGGAGAATCGTTGGGCAGGCGCTGGGCATTCCCTGGGGAAGAATACGTGTAATTAAGCCTTACATTGGCGGGGGATTTGGAAATAAGCAAGACGTTTGCTTGGAACCTTTAAATGCAGCACTGACTCTGGCTGTAGGTGGGAGACCCGTTAAAATTGATCTTTCCCGAGAAGAGTGTATGATTGCTACCAGAACACGCCATGCTTTTAAGTATAAATTTAAAACAGGTGTATCCAAAGACGGAAAATTAATTGCAACCCATATCACTGCCATCTCCAACAATGGTGCATATGCATCCCATGGCCACTCGATTGCCATGAGCGCCGGTACAAAGTTTAGACCCCTTTATTCTTTCAAATCCATAAAATTTGATCCCGTCACCGTATATACAAATTTACCTGCTGCAGGTGCAATGCGCGCTTATGGGGTTCCACAGATAAAATTTGCACTTGAATCCCATATGGAAAATATAGCAAGGAAACTAAATATGGATCCTATTGAATTCCGTAGGAGAAATCTTCTTGGAGAGGGATATGTAGACCCCCTTAATGGAAATAAGGTTTTAAGTTGTGGAATTCATGAGTGTATTGCTAAAGGTAAGGAACTCATTAACTGGGATGAGAAAAAAGAGAAATATAAAAACCAGACCGGCATTAAGCGCAGAGGATTGGGAATGGCATGCTTTAGTTATGCCTCCGGTACCCACCCGGTTGGTTTGGAACTTGCCGGCGCAAGGATAGTGCTTAACCAGGATGGATCGGTTCAACTGCAGATCGGGGCGACGGAAATAGGCCAGGGAAGTGATACCGTCTTTGCACAAATGGTTGCTGAAGTTCTGGGTATCCCCGTAGATATGGTGCATGTTGTTTCTACTCAAGATACGGATATTAGTCCTTTTGATACCGGAGCGTATGCATCAAGGCAAACTTATGTTACAGGAATGGCTGTGAAAAAAGCAGCTTTAGAAATTAAGGAAAAAATTCTCAATTTTGTGTGGGGTATGACAGATATTCCGGCAGAAGCTCTCGATATTGAGGATGCAAATATTGTTTATAAACATTCAGGAGAAGTTGTCATGCCGTTATCTAAAGTGGCAATGCAGACCTATTATGATACTGTGTTTGCCAAACCCATTACAAGTGATACGTCCAATAATGCCAGGGTTAACGCCATGTCCTTTGGTGTTACCTTTGCGGAAGTTGAGGTGGATATCAAAACCGGAAAAATTGAAGTAGTGGAAATATTTAATGTCCATGATTCCGGTAAAATTATCAACCCTCAACTGGCAGAAGGCCAGGTTCACGGCGGCGTAAGCATGGGAATTGGATATGCTCTTTCTGAAGAAATGCTCTTTGATGAAAAAACAGGAAAGCCTTTAAACAATAATTTACTCGATTATAAGCTGCCTACCATTATGGATACTCCCGATATTGGTGTAGCTTTTGTGGAAACCCATGATCCCACAGGCCCATTTGGAAATAAATCCCTTGGTGAGCCACCCGCTATCAGTCCGGCCCCCGCAATTAGAAATGCAGTTTTAGATGCAACAGGCGTAGCATTTGACCGTATACCGATGACTCCGCAACGGGTTTTTGAAAAGTTTAAAGAAGCTAAGTTAGTATAGGAAGGGGGATCGCAATGTATAATGTAGATCAATATTTTGAACCGGAAACTATTGATGAAGCAACTGCTTTGCTGGCAGAACATCCTAACTTGCTGATTATTGCAGGCGGTACTGATGTGTTAATTAAAATGCACAGTGGAAAAATAGCACAAGCAGATTTATTAAGTATTCGAAAAATAAAATTCCTGGAGACAATTCAAAAGCGCCAGGATGGAACATTGTCAATTGGCTCCTTAGCAACCTTTACTCAAATTGCAAATGATCCGATTATTAAAGAGAATATTCCTGTTTTAAAGGAAGCTGCTTTATCTATGGGTGGTCCGCAAATTCGGAACGTTGCAACCATTGGCGGTAACATTTGCAATGGAGCAACCTCTGCAGACAGTGCCTCCACGTTGTTTGCACTTAATGCTAAGCTGAAGCTACAAACACAAGGAGGAGAACGGGTAATTCCGATTGAGGATTTTTATCTTGGGCCAGGAAAGGTTGATTTAAAGCCTGGAGAAATACTGACTGAAATCGTTATATCACCTGAAGATTATCAGGATTATGGCGGCCACTACATCAAGTTTTCCATGCGTAAAGCTATGGATATTGCCACTTTAGGCGTATCAGCGATTTGCAGGATAAAGAATGGTGTTTTTGAGGATGTCAGAATTGGCCTTGGAGTGGCCGGTCCTACTCCCTTGAGATGTCAAGAAGCTGAAAGCTTTGCCAAAGGGAAAACTGTTTCGGCCCAAACTCTAGCGGAAATTGGCAAGCTAGCAGTTAAATCAACTAAAGCAAGAACTTCCTGGAGGGCTTCAAAAGAGTACAGGGAGCACCTGGTGGAAGAGTTAAGTCAAAGGGCGCTAAAAGTGGCAATCAAAAATGCAGGTGGTGAGAGTCTTGCTTAAGAAAATTTCCTTTACCGTAAATGGAAAAGAAGTGAGTCTAGAAGTTAACCCCGGTGAAACGCTGCTGGAGGTTCTCAGAAAGCGTTTAGGTTATACAGGTGTTAAAAAAGGTTGTGCTGTTGGAGAATGCGGGGCTTGTACAGTTTTGATTGATGGTACTCCTACTGATTCCTGTATCTATTTGGCAGTTTGGGCTGATGGGAAAGAAATTATAACAATAGAAGGGATAGCTGAAGATGGAAAGCTGTCAAAGGTACAAGAAGCCTTTGTTGAAGAAGGAGCTGTCCAGTGTGGGTTCTGTACTCCGGGCTTAGTCCTTACCACAACTGCAATGGTTCAAAGCGGAAAGAAATATACTCGAGAAGAAATAAAGAGGGAATTGTCCGGCCATTTTTGCCGTTGTACAGGTTACCAAAATATTATTAAAGCAGTTGAAAAATCACTTGAAGATTAGCAGCAATTGCAATTTTACACCAATGAAGTTTAGTCCCCCAGTAAGGATTTTTTGTTCCAACTGGGGGTTTTTATCTGTTGCAAGAAAGAAAATAGATTGAGTTTTCTATTTTACTACACTAATATATTGCCATGGAAAATGTTATGGGTTTCGAAAATTTAAAAGCTCTAGCAGTTAGAAAAACCGCCGTAACAGAAGGATATTGATTTTTTTTATAGAATTACTAGTAAAAATGTATTTTTTGTATTTTTTTGATTCTTTATGTAGAATATGCAAATTATTTAGAAAGTGGTATATTTTGAAACTTAAGGGGGCTTCGTAATAAAAATGGTGGCAAAAAGAATGAATCTGTATTTCCTAATTTTTATGATAGGAATTGCTTTACTTACTGCTGGGTGCAGTCAGAAACAAGCTGAACCCAAAAATGTAGAACAGGTCATTACCTATAATCTGGGTGCAGAACCGGAAACTTTAGATCCGGCTACTGCAACCGGCAAAGCTGAAGCTACTGTACAAATGGCTGTATTTGAAGGACTAACTCGTTTGGACAAGGATAACAAGCCCGTTCCGGGAATGGCAAAGGACTGGGAAATTAGCGATGATGGCACCAGGTATACATTTCATTTAAGGGATGCTAAATGGAGTAACGGTGAACCAGTAACTGCATATGATTTCGAATATGCCTGGAAAAGGCTTTTAAGTCCCGAAACGGGCGCTTACTATGCATACCAATTGTGGTACATAAAAAACGGCAAAGAATATACTGATGGTAATGTAAGTGCGGATGAAGTAGGTGTAAGAGCTATAGATGATAAAACTTTAGAAGTGGAATTGATTGCACCAACCCCTTATTTTTTAAGTTTAACAGCATTTTCCGGTCTGTATCCGGTAAATAAAAACATAGTCCAATCCAACCCTGACTGGCATACCGGTGTAGATACTTATGTAGGGAACGGTCCCTTTAAGTTAGCCGAATGGAAGCACAACCAGAAGCTGGTACTTCTTAAAAACCCTAATTATTGGGCTGCAGATGACGTCAAGTTGGATAAAATAGTTATGACTATGGCTGAATCCAGAAATACCGAGCTAACCATGTTTGAAACGGGTCAAATTGATATTGCAGAAGAAGTTCCCGCCCAGGAAATAAAGCGCCTGCTGGATGAAGGCATCGCTTCCATCCACCCGGATTTATCCAGCTATTTTTCTGTGTTCAATATTGAAAATGATTTCCTTAAAGATAAAAGGGTTCGTAGAGCGCTGGCAATGGCAATTAATCGCCAATCTTTAATTGATAATGTTGCACAGGGATTTCAAAAGCCGGCTTATGCTTTTGTACCTAATGGTGTGCCCGGGATAAACGGTGATTTCCGGGAAGAGGGTGGAGATTATTTTCAAGAAAATGTTGAAAGGGCAAGGGAATTACTGGCTCAAGCAGGTTATCCTAATGGGGATGGGGCGCCTACCCTTGAATTAATGTATGATAACAGGGGAGACCACCAGAAACTAGTAGAAGCTATTCAGGAAATGTGGAAAAGCAACCTCAATATTGACGTTAAACTAAAGAAACAGGAGTGGGGCGTTTATCTTAAATCCCTGCATACCGGTGATTATCAGATAGCGATAGCAGGCTGGGGCGCTGATTATGTCGATGCCATGACATTCCTCGATATGTGGGTTTCCGACAGCGATAATAATGTGACAGGCTGGAAAAATTCCGAATATGATAGGTTAATTGAAGTTGCTAAAACAAGCTTTGATAATAAAAAACGTATTGCAGCCATGCATGATGCAGAAAAAAAATTGCTGGATGAAATGCCTTTTATGCCGATTTATTTTTATACAAATGTAAATATGTACAAACCGTGGGTAAAAGGTGTTGTAGTACCTACCATTGGAGGTTTTCAAGAATTTCGCTGGGCTTATGTTGAAAAGTAAAGAGGTGCAAGGTATGCATGGTTAATTTCATGCATGCCTTTCCTTTTCCTGGAGGGAATTTTTGAGTTAAGGAGGGGATTGGTGTGGCTCGCTATATACTACGGCGAGTAGGGACAATGTTGCTTGCGCTGTTTTTCATTGTATCAGCCACATTTTTCATGCTGAAAGCAATTCCAGGCGGTCCCTTTGCATCAGAAAAAAAATTACCCCCATCTATTGAAGAAAACATCACCAAAAAATATCACCTGGATGACCCCTGGTATATTCAGTATAGAGATTACTTGATACGTACCGCCGAATTTGACCTGGGGCCTTCTTACAGATATGAAGGCAGGACTGTTAATGATATTATTGCTGATGGTTTTCCCGTTTCGGCACAACTTGGATTTGTAACACTCCTGATTTCCATAGTTACAGGGATATCTTTAGGCACTATAGCTGCTTTAAACCGGAATAAGTTTTATGATTATTTTGCTATGATTTTGGCTACATTAGGCTTTTCAGTTCCGAGCTTTATTGTAGCCTTTATATTAATGTATATTTTTGCATATAAGCTGAGAGTACTTCCTCCGGCCCTGTGGGGGACCTGGAAACATCTGGTGTTGCCCGCTGTTTCTTTATCCTTCGTGCCAACTGCTGTAATAGCCAGACTTATAAGGTCTAACATGGTTGAAGTTTTACAACAGGATTATATAAAAACAGCTAAAGCCAAGGGTTTGAAAAAAACTATAGTAATTTGCAGGCATGCTTTACGGAATGCAATTACCCCTGTAGTAATTTACCTAGGTCCGCTTGTAACGGGCATCTTTACAGGAAGTTTTATTATTGAGCATATTTTTGCCATACCGGGCTTAGGGAGACACTTTGTGATGAGCATACAAAACCGTGATTATACTGTTATCCTAGGAATTACTGTTTTTTATAGCCTTTTTTTGATGACTATGAATTTAGCGGTGGATATTATGCTTACTGTCATTGACCCAAGGGTACAGCTCGTAGATGAGAAGAGGTGATCAATGTGGCGCCAAATACACCTCAAGATGATCAGGAGGCTCGGGCGCTTACCTATGAGCAAGAATTATTTAAGCCTCTAAAAAAAAATAATCTTCAAAATGAACTTAATACAACTTTAAATATTACTTACCGGCAGAATGTATGGTGGAGACTTAAGGAAAATAGATTAGGTTTTAGCGCTTTAGCAATCATTGTACTTCTTTCTATACTGGCAATAATTGGCCCTTATTTAACTCCCTTTTCTTATTCCGGACAAATTCTTGCCTTAAAAAATAAAGCTCCCGGTTATACATTTTATTTGAAATATAAGGAAAACAGTAATGGTACCATCAAAATTATTGAATACTCCGAAAAACCACTAAAAAATGAAGAAGGGTTCAAGGTAGAGAAAAGAATTTTCTGGTTTGGTAGCGATGCCTTAGGACGTGATCTGTTTACCCGTTTGTGGCATGGGGCAAGGATCTCGCTTTTTATAGGAATCGTTACCGCATTTATAGTTTTTATAATCGGTGTGACTTATGGTGGAATAGCAGGCTACTTTGGAGGTTGGATAGATGAAATTATGATGCGCATTGTAGAAATGCTTGCCTGTATCCCGTTTTTACTGTACGTAATTTTACTAATGGTTTTACTGGAGCCCGGCCTTAAAGCTATCTTAATTGCTCTGGGGTTTGTTTACTGGCTTCCTTTGGCACGTTTGGTAAGGGGGCAAATTTTATCCCTTAAAGAGCAAGAGTATGTTGATGCTGCCCGTGTTGCAGGAGCCGGTAGCTGGAGAATTCTTTTTAAGCATTTACTACCTAACGCACTGGGCCCTATTATTGTTTATGTAACTTTAGCAATACCTGAAGCCATATTTACGGAAGCCTGGTTAAGTTTTGTAGGGCTAGGTGTTGGGGCACCTATTGCCAGCTGGGGTTCTTTAGTTAAAGAAGGCTTTCAAGGAATCCGTTCCTACCCCTGGCAATTATTTTTTCCGGCATTTTTCATCACATTAACCATACTGGCATTTAATATTTTGGGTGACAGTTTGAGGGATGCCTTTGATCCCAGGTGCGGCTTACCGGTTGTTACATCCCCACGCTCCAAAAGTGTCAACAGGTTGACTAAGAACTTCTAAAATAAAAATATAGTGGTAGAAAGAGAGAAAAAAGTTTTTTTGTCTAAAATATTCATTGTACCAAAAAAATTAAAAAAAAAGAAGGAAAATTGATGGTCATGTAGAATATACCAAATTACAGGAGGAATGGATGTGCTTCTTGATATAGTGGTAATCAGCGTTATAATTGGATTTCTAAGAAAAGGGAACTTAAAAGGTAATTTAGATTTTAGGTACACCTGGATTGTTCCGGCTGTCTTTATTATTCAAATTTTTGGAACATGGCTTTTGCCTCAAAGTTTGAAGCCGCTGGCGGTGGTCTGTTCATATCTAGGATTATTGGTTTTTGTTGGATTTAATATTAGGAAGCAGTATATTCAGATTATTGCTCTTGGGATAATTTTAAATATTATACCAATTGTTGCTAATGGCGGAATGATGCCTGTGTCCTTAGAAGCGGCAACAAAGGTTGGTTATGATGTTACACCTCTATTAGAAGGAACGGTTTTTAAACAACAGGCCTTAACCGATGCAACAGTATTAGGTTTTTTAGGTGATGTTATTCCATTAAAGTACCCTATTCCTAGGGTCATTAGCCTTGGTGATATAGCGATTTTTATAGGAGTGTTCTTACTGCTGCAGGATTTTATGGGCAGACCTATTAAAATTTTTAATATAAAGACATCTAAAAACTAGGAAAAAGGAGTGATATTATGTATAAGCTTATGGCACGCTTTGGGTTTATAGTGGTATTGTTGCTGAGTGCATGGGCAGGCTGGCGTTGGTAGTAACTGAAAAAACAGAGGTGGTTTATATGTTAAGATGGTAGATATTGGCAAAACTATTATATTAATTGATTCTTATTTGAAGGGAGAATAAACATGTTAAGATTAATGGCTCGTTATGGTTTTATAGTAGTTTTATTGCTAAGTGCATGGGCAGGTTGGCGCTGGTAAAAAAAAGGATTACAAAAATTAATATCGAATAAAGCAAAGGGTAGATAGTTGGCTTGAGCTAATTGTGAGGTGTTCTATATATGAAGAAGTCCGTTATTGCATATATATTTTCCTTATTGCCCTTTGCTATTTTTTTTCTTTTTAAAGCAATCCTTACTTTAAAACCAGATGACTGGTTTATACTGCTGATACTTACCGTAATGTTCATTATACTGGAAATTATGGCAATACGTTTACCAAGTGGTCCTGTTATCACTTTAACTTCCGGTTTAAGTATGGTTGCACTTTTTTGTTTTGGAATGTCGGAAGCAATTTTATCTGCATTTATCTCATTGTTAATTGTTTCTTTGCTAAAAAGATGGGAATACTATCGAACTATTTATAACATCAGTATGTATATTATTTCTATTTATTTCGCTGGTAATATTTTTTATGCATTAAACGGTGTTGCTGGTGTAATGGAAATATTAGTACCATGGCCTTATATTGGAGCAATTATAATTTATTTTATATTAAATAGTATTCTAACAGCAGGGCTCTTTTCATTAATTCAGAAAAATAACGTTTTGATAATTTGGTACAGGATGATGAGTGAAAGCTTTAAGGTATATATTGCTGAACAAATATTGGCATTCGCCTCCGCCTTTATGTTTATTAACCAGGGATTTATAGGTATATTTTTGCTAATTATTTTTTTAGTTATGCTGCAAATGGTTTTTCGCAGTCATTATCAGTTGTTTGAGAGAGAGAGAGAACGGGCAGTTGAATTGGAAGCTATTTTAAATAATGTCGAAAGCGGTATTTTGATGATAGACAGCCTCAATACTGTCAAACTGGTTAACAAGAGATTTGGCGAGATTTTTAATATCCAGCAGGAACTAAAGGATATTACTGTTAATAACCTCTTTCAATTGTTGCATGATAAATTAATAAATCAAGAAAATTTTTTGGAACTATTGGAAAAATCTAAAACTGCCCAGAACATTGAAGTTTTATCTAAGGAGAATAAGAAAAAGGTTGTTAAGGGTTTTGCTGCACCGGTTTTGGAAGAAAATGAGGAGATAGGTAGAATAGTAACTTTAACCGACATAACTGCAGAATGGGAAAAGAATCAACAACTTCAAGAGCTTTATGAATCTGCAATTCGTTCCCTGGCTGCTGCTGTTGATGCCAGGGATAGATATACCAGTGGGCATTCTAGTAGAGTTTCTGATTTTTCCGTTGCCATTGGCAAAAAGATAAAATTACCAGATAATGAGATTGAAATTTTACGTTTTGCTGCTCTTCTCCATGACATAGGGAAAATTGGTATTGATGATAAAATACTTCGAAAACAGGGACCCCTTAATAATTTTGAAAGGGCTAAAATGATGGAACACCCCATAAAGGGCGTAGCAATCTTAGAAGAAGTTCATGCCTTTAAAGAGCTGATACCCATTATTAAGTATCATCATGAGAGATTTGACGGAAATGGTTACCTGGAAGGACGGAAAGATGAGGATATTCCTTTAGGCGCGCGAATCTTAGCAGTTGCTGATGCTTTTGATGCAATGACATCAAATAGAAGCTATCGAGCAGCTTTAACGGTAGAAGAAGCCCTTAGGCGCTTGCAATCAGGGAAGGGAAGCCAATTTGACCCGGTTCTTGTTGATGTTTTTGTTTCCATGGTTAAAAAAGGCGAAATTACATTAAAGAAAAATACTCTTGAGGGAACTAATGAGTTCCATTTTAATGAAATTAATCTTGAAAATGAAACAGAAAAGTCCAGAAGAATCCTTCCTCGCCATGGCAAAGTAATATCTATTCTATATCAGATTTCTTTGGAAAGTCGGTATATACTCCAATTGGATGTATATCTCCAAAGATTATTGGAAATACTTCATGATTCCTTAAGTCCTAATTTATACTGTTTTTATTTAAGGGATCCGGAAAACCGATGTTTAAAATTAAAGGCATCAACCGGGTTAACCAGGGAGATTAAGCTGCCTGTGGAAATATATATGGAAGATGATAAAGTCCAGGAAATATTAAAGTTAAATAAGCCAAAGCTTTCTAAGAATAAAGATGACCATTTACTTTCTTATTGTAGCAAAATGGAAAATACTATTACTGAAATTATAGTCCCCATTACCAATAAAGAAAACCTGGTTGGATTACTAGTAGTTAAGGTCTTTAATAATTATTCTTTCCGGGAAGATGAATTGTATCTTTTAATGACCGTAGCCAATCAGGTAGGGCAAAATATTGAGATTGCGCAGTACCACCAGGAAGTTGTTCATGCCTCAAAGTATGATTACCTCACAAATGTATATAATTATGGGCAGTTTATTAAAATTCTTAAAGAGGAGATTGAAAAGTCAAAAATATTAGGCCATCCCATATCGCTATGTATAACAGATTTGGACAACTTTAAAGACTTAAATGATAGATATGGTCATTTGATTGGAGATGAGGCACTTAAACAATTTGCTACACACCTCAAAAATAACAGCAGGGATACGGATATTGTTGCTCGTTATGGTGGGGATGAATTTGCAATTATTTTCCCAAATACTCACTACAGCAGTGCACTGGAAATTACTACCCGTTTGCTTAATGGTTTGAACGGAAAAAAAGTTACCTGCAAAGCGGGAAGTTTTACTATGCCGACAACTTCATTTGGTATTGCAACCTATCCGGGTGATTGTGAAGATGTAGAAGGACTCATACAACTGGCAGATGGTAGAAAGTATCAATATAAACGCTCTACTAGCATTGCAGATACAAAGATCTTCTAATTTTCCCGTTGAAAAATTCCTGGTTTTTAAACTTCTAAAAATTATAGATCCAGATATATTGAGCCAGCATGTGCTGGCTTTTATTTGTATTTTAGGAGATTAAAAAAAGAAAGGATGTAAAGCATTGGGTTCAATAGTGTATAATAGTAATGAGGTGATTCAAATGATTAATAGAGAAATTTTAGTTAAAAAAATTGAAAACTTACCCTCTAATCTATTACAGGAAGTAGCAGATTTTATTGATTTTATAGAATACAAAGAAAAGAAAAATCATTTTAAAATAAATAATATAACATTAGCAAGTGAAAAAAGTTTAGCTAAAGATTGGCTTAAACCTGAGGAGGAAGAAGCATGGAAGGATTTATAAAGGGAGATATTGTAGTTGTACCTTTCCCTTTTTCGGATTTATCTCAATCTAAAAAAAGACCTGCACTAGTTTTAGCCAATATAGAGGGCAATGATTTAATATTATCCCAAATAACAAGTCAAAATGTTTTTGATTCATATGCAATAAAAATTGACGATAATGATTTTGATGAGGGGTCATTGAAGAGGACTAGCAATATAAGACCTAATAAAATTTTTACTGCAGATAAGGATATAATATTATATAAAGCTGGGCATTTGAGTAATGAAAAAATCAAAGAAGTAACCAATAAGGTTATAGAAATTTTTAAAAGATAGATTATATTACGGCTGCTAATAAAATTTAGCAGCCATTTTTGTGTTTTTCCCATAAAAAATCTCTCCCAAATTTACAATTCTTTGATTGAAATCTAAGAAAATTGTAACTTGAGAGAGAAAAAATGTCGAATCCTGATAATCGTTATTTTAGGCCGATTTGGTCTATTTCGGTTGATGACGGTTCAGTGAGAGGAATGAAGTCGGGATAAATTTTCCGACTTCTACCTGCTCTACTTGGATAAAATTACCAGAACAATTAACAGCAAATAATTACAGGAATTTGCTAAAATTTGTCGAATAATGAATGGGTTGATTTTAAAAGCGGTGTCATTGCAGAGCAAGAACTAGGGGGAAAAAGATGAGTGGAAAAAAGATAATGCTGACAGTTATAGCTTTAGCGCTTATTGTTGTTTCATTATTTGCCTATGGACAAAAGGTTTTGGCATATAATGTAGTGATAGGAGGAGAAGTCGTAGGACAGTTAAAGGATGCTGAAGTTCTCGAGGAAGCAATTGCCGATTTCAAGTCAAAAAAGGAGAATGAAATAGGTCAAGTAGTTAACGAAGCAGTAAACATAGAACTTAAAAGGGCCCAAATTGATGAAAAATTACTGGTGAAAGATGTCAATGAACTGGTAGAAAAAAAAGTGGTATTTACTACAAAGGCATTTTCTCTGGTTGTTGATGGTAAACCTCTTTTTTCTATGTTACATAAAGAAGACCTGGAGAATTTACTTAAACAATATAAAGCTCAATTTCTTACATCCGTAGATAAAAATGCCAAGGTTGAGTCTCTGGTTTTTGAAGAGAATGTCCGGATAGTTTCGGATCAGGTTACTCTCAATTCTATTGTGAGTATGGAAGAAGCAAAGAAAAAATTGTTTACCATGAAAGAAGAGCCCGTTATATATGAAGTAGAAAAGGGAGATAGTTTCTGGCTCATTGCTCGTGAAAACAAGACCGCAGTGGCAGATTTGATAAGATTAAATCCGGAACTGGATCCGGAAAAAATTTGGCCGGGGGATAAGGTGGTTATAAAACCCGGAAAGCCAATGCTAGACGTTATCGCTACCCTCAAAAATACCATAATTGAAGATATACCATATGAGACTCAATATAAAAAGGATAGCAGCATGTTAAGCAGAGATCGCAAAGTTATTAATCCGGGAAAAAACGGCGAAAAGGAAGTCCAATACCTGATGGTTTTGAAAAATGGCTACCAGGAATCTTTAGAAGTCTTAAATGAGAAAGTTTTAAAGGAACCGGTTACACGGGTAGTTAAGGTTGGAACCAAGAAAACCATTTCTCGGGGAGTTAGAAGAAATTACGGTGTGGTTCAAGGAAAAAGGGTGAGCAGTAATTTTGGGTGGAGAACTCACCCTATTACAGGCAGACGCAGTTTCCACGATGGTGTTGATATAGCTGCTAGCTATGGCAATGGAGCTTATGCCTATTCCTCAGGAACAGTGACCTTTGCCGGCTGGAACGGTGGTTACGGTAAAGTAGTTTATATCGATCATGGTAATGGGCTACAAACCAGATATGCCCATCTTTCTAAAATATATGTTAGAAAGGGGCAGCAAGTATCTGCCGGTCAGAAAATAGGTGCAGTGGGAAGCACCGGCAATAGTACCGGTCCCCATTTGCATTTTGAAGTGCGCAAAAACGGGACACCGCAAAATCCGTTTAATTATATTTAACCGCTCTTGCTAAACTATTTTTATATTTACCACCCCACTTCGAGCAATCGAGGTGGGTTATTTATTTTTTTAAAAGTTTTGAAGGAATTGAGAAAGTTATGTTGAATTAATTACTTAAGCAGATAATGTAGGATTGTTAAACAATTTTAGAACTAAATATTATCAATTAATACAAAAGTCGAACTTTTTGTAAAATAGGTTAAATAAGTAAAATAAGGGGGAATATAATGAGTGATATAATGAGACAAATTCCGTTTAAAAAACTGGTCAATTGGGTATTGGATGAGTACAAAAAAAATCAGACTATCTTCGGGATACCAGAAGATAAATTTTACAGGAAAAACAGTACAAATAGTATAGAATTTTTTGGAGAACCTCTGGAGAGTCCTGTCGGTCCTGCTGCCGGTCCGCATACACAACTGGCACAAAATATAGTTGCTTCCTATCTTTGCGGTAGTAGATTCTTTGAATTAAAAACCGTACAAATACTGGATGAATTGGAAATTAATAAACCTTGTATTTCTGCAAACGATGAATGTTATAACACAGAATGGTCAACTGAACTTACTGTTTCAGGCGCTTTTGAAGAATATGTTAAGGCATGGTTTTTACTACATTTGCTGCACAAAGAAATATTTAAGCGTGATGAACGTTCCTTCATCTTTAATATGAGTGTTGGCTATGATTTAAAGGGAATTAAATCTGAAAAAGTTAATAATTTTATTGAAGGATTAAAGGATGCATCCAATACGGCAATTTTTAAGGAGTGCCGGATGATCCTTAAAGAAGTAGTTGATAAATTTACGAATGTTGACGAGAAGTATATTGACGGTATTTCACCGCAGATTTGTAACTCTATCACTCTTTCCACATTACACGGTTGTCCCCCGGGAGAAATAGAATCAATCTGCAGATATCTTATAGAAGAGAAAAAGCTGCATACTTTTGTTAAGATGAATCCAACCCTATTAGGTTATCAATATGTAAGAAACACCTTTGATAAAATGGGCTACAATTATATCCAGTTAAAAGAAGAATCCTTTACACATGATTTGCAGTATGATGATGGAGTTGGTTTACTAAAAAGACTGAAAGCATTTGCTAAAGAAAATAATAAAGAATTCGGCGTAAAGCTTTCCAATACTTTACCGGTGAAAATTACCAGGGGAGAATTGCCTGGTGAAGAGATGTACATGTCAGGAAAAGCGCTTTACCCCCTGACCATTAACCTTGCTTTTAAACTAGCTACAGAATTTGATGGAGACCTGAAAATTTCCTATTCTGGAGGAGCTGATTTCTTTAATATTGCCCGTATCTTCCAAACAGGTATACAACCAATTACAATTGCTACAACTTTATTGAAACCGGGCGGCTATATGCGCATAAAGCAGATAGCGAAGGAACTGGAGCCAAACCTGAAGAGCGATTTTAACAAAATTGATTTGCAAAAACTAGGTCAACTAGCCCAAAGCGCCTTTGAGGATGCCAATTATCTCAAAGAAAAAAGGGCAGGTAGCAGCAGAAAAATAGCAAAGGAATTACCTTTACTTGATTGTTTTACTGCTCCCTGTACCAGTGGTTGTCCCATAGGTCAGGATATACCGGAATATGTTAGATTGGTTGGAGAAGGGAAATATAACGAAGCTTATGAAGTTATCGTTTCTAAAAACCCGCTGCCATTTATTACGGGAACAATTTGTAACCACAACTGTATGAATAAATGTACCCGTTTAGATTACGATGATTCTGTACTGATCCGTGAACAGAAACTAATTGCTGCGGAAAATGGTTATCAGGCCTTCATGGCAAAAATCTCAAAACCGGAACCTCAAAGTTCAGCAAAAGTAGCCATTATTGGCGCCGGTCCGGCTGGCCTATCTGCAGGTTACTTTCTGGCTAAGGCGGGAATAGATGTTACTATATTTGATAAAAGGGAAAGAGCGGGCGGAACTGTGGAACATGTCATTCCAGACTTTAGAATTTCTAGAGCTGCCATTGAGAATGATATGGAATTAATAAAGAGAACGGGTGTGAAGTTTGAACTTGGAGTAGATGCAGACTTTTCCGTAGATAAGTTGAAAGATGATGGCTTTAATTATATCTTCCTGGCAATTGGAGCAGGAAAAGCTAATCCTCTAAAATTGGAAAGTGACGGACAAAATGTATTGAATGCCGTTGATTTTCTTGAAGGATTTAATAGAAATAAAAATGGATTAAACCTGGGTAAAAATGTTGCAGTTATTGGCGGTGGCAACACAGCTATGGATGCAGCAAGGGCTGCGCTACGGGTAGCTGGAGTGGAAAATGTTTATATTATCTATAGAAGAACTAAGGAATATATGCCTGCTGATAAAGAAGAATTAGAACTGGCATTAAGTGAGGGTGTAATCTTTAAAGAGCTTCTTTCGCCCCAATCCTTATCCGGTGGAGTATTGAAGTGTCAAAAGATGAAACTTAGTAAAGCCGATGCTTCCGGTAGAAAAAGACCCGTTGCTATAGAGGGCGAATATGAAGAATTGACTATTGATACTGTTTTATCAGCCATTGGAGAGCTTGTGGATTTCGACGTTTTACAAAAAAATGGTATAGAAGTTGATGAGAAAGGTAACGTTACAGTAAATCCTGAAACAAACGAAACAAATGTGGAAAATGTATTTATTGGTGGAGATGCACTTACCGGTCCCGCAACTGTTGTGGAAGCTATTGCAGATGGAACCAGGGTAGCTCAAGCAATTATTGCAAAAGAAAATCTTGTCGGGGAGAAAGAAGCAGTAAAAGATATGGAATTTGACAATCAAAAGAGGCTTGCGGAAATTACTCTTAAAAAGGGTCATTTAAAAGCGCCGTCACAAGAAGCCAAAGAAGCGGACAGGTGCCTGGAATGTAACTTTGTTTGTAATATCTGTACTGAAGTTTGCCCTAACAGGGCAAATGTTGCAATTAAAGTTGAAGACCGGAATTTTAACAGCTTAAATCAAATTATTCATATTGATGGAATGTGTAATGAATGCGGAAACTGTGAAACCTTCTGCCCGTACAAAGGCGCTCCCTATAAGGATAAGTTGACACTGTACTGGAGTGAGGAAGACTTTACAAATAGCCAAAATAACGGTTTTCTTTTAACGGAAGATGGTCAAGAGCCTACCTTTATATTTAGGCTGGCTGATGAAATCCTAAGCGCTAAATTTAATAAGAAGGGAGAAACCGGTGCACCCATTGATCCTGCAATTGCTGCACTAGTCTGGGCCACCTTTAAGAAATATAAATACCTGTTTTAAGTAGAAATAAAGACCTTAGCTTTTCCGGTTGGAAAAGTTGAGGTCTTTTCCTTTTCTATCATAAGGTTAAAAGCTGAACGAGAACATTACCGGAGCCATTTCAGCTTTGTTATTTCGCCTGGAGCTCAAAAATTGAAATTAGTGACCTTGTCTCGGGTTATTAAAGCTAGGCGGTGTAGGTTGCGGAGCTTGATAATGCTTGCCGGGGGATGACAGGTCAAAGTAAAGTTTCGAGTCTTTCGTGACACCGAAATCCTTATTAGATGCTTGATCCTGCACCTTGTTCAGCGCTTCCCTAAATAAAGCGTTATGGGCCTCTTCGCGGTTTAAGAGAAAATCAATTGTTTGTCTGACGTACCTGTCATTTATTTGGCGGTGTAGATACTCGTAGACAACTTTTGCATTTTGTTCGGCGGCAATGTTTGATAATAAATCAGCTGCTATATCACCGGTGACACTGACATAGTTTGCAGTCCATGGTACTCCTGATGAGTTTACAAGCATAGGAGAGAGCCCGCCTAAGGTATGAGATTCAATTCCCCCTGCCTGCACTTGTTGCGCATTAACGTCGTGGCCGTTTAGAAGATTGATGGTTTGGGCCACCATTTCCATATGACTGAGTTCTTCTGCTCCAATATCCAGGAAAAGGTCCTTAATAGCCGGGTCTTTAATACGAAAACTCTGGGATATATACTGCAATCCCGCTTTCAGTTCACCGTTAGGTCCACCCAATTGTTCCTGTAACATTGCAGCATATTGTGGATTAGGTCTTTCAACTCTAACATCCTGTAACAACTGTTTGTCATGTTTAAACAATTTAACACACCTCCTGAAATTTAGTGAAATTCTATGTCAATGTGTTTTCTGTTATCGCCTGCAGCTTTTGGCATTCTTATTTCCAAAATGCCATTTCTATAGGTGGCCTTTGTTCCTTCCGACTTTACCCTGCTCGGTAAAGTGATGGACCTGTGAAAGCGCCCCATATAACGTTCTCTTCTAAACATTTGCTCTTCTCTAACTTCATTGGTTCTAGCAATGTTTCCTGAGATTTCAAGTACATTGTCCTTTACTTCTACTTGAACATCCTCTTTCTTTTCAAGACCCGGTAATTCACAGGAAACTACAACTTCATTTTCTGTTTCATGGATATCCACCCTTGGACCGGCAAAGCCCCTCTCAAAGAAAGTTGGGTAATCAAAAAGCCTATCCATTTCGCGTCGCCAGTTTTCCAGATTTCTAAAAGGATCATAGGGAATTAATGGCATAATAAATCACCTCTGGGAGTTTTTATTTTAATTTTGTGTAAAAATAAATATATTTATTCAGCCATGATTTGCCATATAAAAAAGCTGTTCTCCTGTGTTTTAAGAGAACAGCTTTTGCTCTTTATTTTACTTTTCTATATGCTTCTGCCAAAAATTCAACCGGATGCTTAACTTCAAGTTTCAGATCATGTTCAACAAGCCCGTGACCCAGCTGCATTGAGCAAGCGGGGCAGGAGGTAGTAACACAATCTGCAGAAGTATCCATAATTGAAACTATTTTAGAGTCTAAAATTTTTCTGGATAAATCATAATGACTGATTCCAAAGGTTCCTGCGCCGCCGCAGCACTGATCAGCGCCATCCATTTCAATAAGTTCCACACCTGGAATTAGCTTTAAAATTTTTCTCGGCTCTTCTTTAATTCCCTGACTTTTGACCAGATGGCACGGGTCGTGATAAGTGACAGTAGTCTTAGGCAGCTTTTCTAAATTTGCATTTAAATCGATTTCGTCTACCAGGAATTTATTTAAATCATAAATTTTCCCTTTAAAATGGGTTACGGCAGCTGGTAAGCCTTCGGCAAATAACTGGTCATAATAGTCTCCCTGGAGCATACTGCTGCAGGAGGCACAATCACTTATAATTACATCAACATCAAAATCATAGAATAATTTAAAGTTATTCTCCGTCATGGTTTTGGCAGAAACAACATCTCCATTTGCAATATGAGGCATCCCGCAACATTGTAAACCCTTTGGTGTTATTACCTCGCAGCCGTTAACTGTTAAGACTTCAATAGTTGCATGGGCCCTTGCTGGGTAAAAAAGGTTAGTAGCACATCCCAGAAAATACCCTACGCGAACTTTTCTTTTTCCTTTTGCAGGTGTAACTTCCGCAATATTTTTACTGGCCATTTTTCCGGATACAGGTGCAGTTAATTTATTGGCCTTTTCCAAATCACTTGATATCAAACCCAGAAGGCCTGTTTTGTCAGCTAGGCTTTTAATTCCGGTAACTTGAGAGGTTTTCAGTAAAAAATGGGCTGTCTTTAAACTTTTTTGATCTTTAAACAGCTTAGAAAGCAGGAGTCTTTTTACATTATCCTTGCTGTGATCCTTGAGATGGTTGCGCATAGCCACAACAAGTTGATCAACCGGTATGCCTGAAGGGCACTCTTTACTACAGGATTTACATAGTAAACAACGGCTGGCCCTACGGGCAAGCGCTGAATCAGGTTCCAGTTCTCCATCACGTAGAAGCTGTGTTAAAAATACATGGGATCTGGGGGCAGCTCCTTCATTTTTTATTTCTTTGAAGAGAGGACATACTGAACGGCACTGACCACAGCGAACGCATTTTCGTATTAGGTCCTTAACTGCCGGGACTTGCTGCAGCATTTTATTGCTCCTCCCTTTCCGGCAATAGCTTTCCGGGATTCATGATCCCTTTGGGATCAAGCGCTTTTTTAATGATATACATAACATCTAGAGCTTCCCCGTGTTCCTCCCTGGCATACTGGGATCTTACCGCACCTATACCGTGTTCTCCTGTAGTGCTGCCGCCAAGCTCAATTGCCGTTCTGTGAATTTCATCTACAAGTTTATTGGCCAGTTCTACTTCTGCCGAATCTTCAGGATTTATGACAGGTGCCGTGTGCACATTTCCATCACCTATATGGCCGTAATTTACAACACCTATCCCGTATTTTTTACCAATTTCCTTGATACGGCGCAGGGATTCCGTAACTTTATTTAACGGCACACTGATATCCTCACCGGCAAAGACACGACTGCCGTCGGGGCGAACTCGTGCAGCAGCTGTAGCTGTTACGCTGCGTCCCTGCCATAATTCAGCCATCCTTTTGGGGTCAGTTGACCATTCTACTTTAATAGCTCGATTCTTTGCAATACGTGCCACTTCATTACCTTCCCACTCAACACTGGCAGGATTACCATCCAGTTCAAAGAGAAGGATTGCTTCGGCATCCGGCAGGTTGATTTCAGGTTTATATTCATTTACTGCTTTAATTGCTGAGGAATCAAGTATCTCTATACCAGAAGGTAAAATGCCGCTTTTGTAAACATCCAAAACAGTCTTAGGAGCATTTTCCAAATCATCATAAACAGCCATTAATATGCCCCTTGCTTTAGGCTTAGGCCAGAGGCGCAGGCGAATTTTTGTAACTACGCCCAGGGTACCTTCTGAACCTATAAATAATTTGGTTAGGTTCATGCCGGAGACATTTTTTATGGCCCGGGACTTTACACCACCTGTTGTTATAACTTTGCCATCGGGCAGTACCACTTCAAGGCCTAGAACGTATTGTTCGGTTGTGCCGTATTTTACAGCCCTCAGCCCGCTGCTGTTGTTGGCAACCATACCTCCGACAGTACACATTTTTGAGCTGCCGGGGTCAGGAGGAAAAAATAAGCCGTATTGAGCTAAATGTTCATTAAGCTTAGCATGTACAACACCGGGTCTGAGTTGAACCTGCATATTTTCAGTATCTACTTCTTCAATGGTATCCCAGGCCGCCAGATCCATAACGATGCCGCCCTTAACAGCTAAAGCGCCACAGGTCTCACCGCTACCCGCGCCCCTGGGGGTCACAGGAATCTCGTGCTTGTATGCAAATTTCATCACTTCGCTTACTTCTTGCGTACTGGTAGGCAGAACCACCGCATCAGGAATATAGCGGTTGTTTCTTGCTTTAAAGGAACTGTCATATGAATAGCTAAGCAAATCTAATTTTTCATAAAGCACCTTATCAGGACTCAGAATTTTTTTTAATTCTCTCACCAACTGTTCTGATTGCATAAAATTCTCCTCTCCAATAAAAGAAATATTAAATTATATTATATAAAAAAATTACAGGTTTGTGGGAAAGTTGCAATAAAAATATTGTAAATAGAATCATTTGTTAAAGGAAGTAAAAATTTATGTACTTTCGAAATTGAATCTTTACGGTAAGATCTGAAGGGTTTTCCTTTTAAGTCATCAAGATATTTTTTCTTTGGAAGCAGGTATTAGTCGCTCTATGTCGAATTTTGAAAGTGGATTAAGCGCTTAATAATGTCAACCAAATTTAAACTGAGGGAGCAGATATATGAAAAAGCCAATTTTAATAGCAGTTTTTATATTTACAATTTTATTAACTACAATCGTAGCCTCTGCCGTATTAGTTGATGATAAATCCTTACCTGTTCAAACAGGTGAGAATAAGAAAAGTTCTGAATTTAATTCTGAATTAAATAAAATTGAAGAACCTGCTGAAAGTGATGAAACAACAGGTAATAAAGAAGATAAAGATGGAGGTAGTGATAAAGACTTAGATGCAGCTATAGACACAGATAAAAAAATAGATCCAGATCTTATACCCCAGGAATCGCCAGAAAACCAGAAGCCGGTTTTTGAATACCCTGATGCTGTTCGTGGCATTTATGTAACAGGTCATTCCGCCGGAGGAGCGCGTTTCGAGAAGTTATTAAAGTTGGTTGATGAAACTGAACTAAATGCAATGGTTATAGATATTAAAGATGATTACGGAAATATAACATTTAAACTAGAGGGGACGAACTTTGATGAGTATAGTAAAAACTATATCAAAGATCCTAAAAAGCTCTTAAAAACACTGGCAGAACATGAGATATACCCAATTGCAAGAATTGTTGTTTTTAAAGATTCAGCCTTGGCAAAAAAAAATCCTGAGTATTCTTTTAAGAGAAAAGATGGTTCAATCTGGAGAAACAGGCGTAAGGAAGCCTTTGTAAACCCCTTCATTTTTGAAGTTTGGAAACACAATGTGGAAATAGCAAAAATAGCAGCAGAACTGGGATTTCAAGAGATACAATTTGACTATGTAAGGTTTCCGGAGGGCTTTGAAAAGAAACAAGATTATTTGACCTATTCGCTTGGAAAATATAATGAGGAAGAATTATTACCTCGCTTAAAAGAAGAGTGGGAAAACACCCCTGTTGATAAAAGGGCAGAGGAACCTCCCGGTTATGACCCTGTTCAGGCACGTGTTACAGCAGTTACAGATTTTGTGCGGTATGCATATAACGAACTGCACCCTCTGGGCGTAAAGGTCTCAGTAGATATCTTCGGTTATACTGCAACACGATCTGAAGCGCCCGGGATAGGGCAAAACTTTGTTAAAATATGTGAAAATGTAGATGTCATTTCTGCAATGATTTATCCAAGCCACTGGAGTCCCGGGTACTTCAATATCCCAAAACCGGATAAGGAACCGTATAGGCTTGTTAAAGAATATGTTGCTGCTGAAAAGGAAAAATTTTCGCAGATGTCCGAGCCTCCTATCTCCAGGCCATGGATTCAAGATTTTACCGCTACGTGGCTACAAAAGGGTAACTATATAGTATATGGTAAAGATGAGGTTGAGGCACAAATTAAAGCGCTAAACGAGGGTGGAATTAAGGAGTTCCTTATCTGGAATCCTGTGAATAAGTATACTCCTGGGGTAGATTATACTCCAATTGAAGAGCAGAAGAATGAAAATTAGTTTAGATAAAAAATTAGGGCCTTTTTGCCCATTCTATTCTCTAAAAATTAAGGATAATCCTATTGACACTATAATTGGAAAGGATATGTAACCTATAAAGCTTTCAATGATAACAATAAGCTGCATTACTTCATTGACAGGCGATATATCGCCATAGCCTACTGTTGCCAAAGTGATTGAGCTGAAGTAAAACCATTTAAAATAACTGTCCTCGGCTATAGTATTTACTGCTATTAAATAGTAGATAGCTCCAAAGATGGCTACTATTAATAAATAACATAAAATTACAAGTATGATAAATTCCTTGAGCATATTTAAATTTTTAATTTGTTTAGATAGCTTAACTAATCCGGGGAAGTTTTTGAAAAGAAAAAAAGAAAAGGCAAGGATTAAAAGAATCACTACCGACAAACAAATGAAAGAGTAGCTGCGTTGTGAATTCAATAAAAAGACAGCAACGATACCAAGGCAAAATGTATATGCAGATATAAAAAATAGGTCTAATTTCTTCATAAAAAACCTCTTTTTTTATTTATTACATAAATATAAAGATGACATTAAATTAGAACAGTAATTTCATAATAAATTATTTATTGCATAAAAAATATAAAATTTTATAGAGGAAAATGTTATAATTTATAGAAAGTAATAGTAACAATTTTTTTAGTTATAGTATTTATATTTGCATTTTATACTGTATCTACAAAAACACCTGAAGTAAAAAATTACAAGGATAATTTTTACACTTGTGGCCTCTCTGGTATCCCTTCTTGCACATGCAAATGTTGCCTCAGCCACTACTATTGCTGCATATCAACCGGAAGTTCCTAAATCTCTAAAGTGATAAATAGGAGAGATTATATGCTAATCGTTCAAATAATTCACAACATATTACAAAATTTATTTCTTGTTTTTTCATGTTTTGAAGTTGTTGATGTTAAGGTCCCCTGGAAGCGGGGGATTGTTTTTGCAGTCCATACAATAATATTATTGATTTTTATGGTTATCATGCTTAAGTCATTCATCACCAAGGCAACGACAATACAGGTAATTTCGGCAACATTAAGTGCATTAGGTATATTAGTATTTACGGAGGCATTTTTTATTATTAATATCTTTAGATTCTTTAATCTGGACATTGTGCAGGTGATGTCTGATGTTTTTCTATATACGATGATGTTTTTCATAAGTAATTTAGGGTTTTTAGTTTTATTAATAGCTAATAAGCTGGGAGGATTTGCAATAAAAGTCTAAGATAGGGTAGATAGTATGAAAAGATCAGGAAAAGGTAAAATTATTATTACCTTAATTCTCGCACAAACATGTTTAGTACTATTTATAATAGGTGCCGATATATGGGACGAGGGTTTTCCAGCCATAGCCGCTTTTTTTTCACCAATTTTATTTTTGACAGGATTATTAGGCGTTTCCTCGTTCTTTATCGTTTTAGAAGTACTTAGGCTTATCGAAAAGGATGCACAGGCCGAAGTGACAAAATTGCAGCTTGAAGAGCTTAAAAATGAAAATTTAATTTTGCGTGAACAGCGCCATGATGTAAAAAATCATTTTCAAGTGGTTTTAGGTTTTATCCAATTGAAAAAATACGATTTAGCTGAAGATTATATAAAGCGTATTTTAAACGAGAAAAATATAAATATCAGAAAAATCGAGGGGATTAATGCTCCGGAAAATATTAAGGTGTTGTTATCAAATAAAATGGCGCTTGCGGCAGAAAAGACAATTGAATTCAATATTGATATTAGGGCTAGAATTGAAGATTATAAAATAGATACATTTGACTTAACAAGGATTTTAAGCAATTTACTTACAAATGCTTTTTATGCTGCTGAGAAAGCAAAAGACTTCAAAAGAGTCAGTTTATCTATTTGGGAGGACAGAAAACTCAATATAGAAGTAGCCAATACTGGAGTACCCATTCCAGAAAACATCAAGGACAAAATTTTTGAACCGGGATTAACAACTAAGGGTGAAAAAGGTGACGGAATGGGTTTATATATAGTAAGGAAGTTAACAAGAAAATATGGAGGAAAAGTGAACTTGATTAAGTCTGATGAGCAGGAGACGGTATTTGGAATTAAATTTCCTTTTAAAAATAAAAAGTAGACCCCTACCCACATACCTTAGACATTCACCATAAATCACTTACATATCATTTCCCTCCCTTACTTCCATGTTATGAAAAAATTTTATTAAAGGTGTAAATTTATAAAATATACAAAAGCGCCGGTTTATTACCAGCGCTTCTTAAAAGATATTTTTAATACTTTTATAAGTGTTTTTGAGCTGTAACGGTTTCAGAATCCTTCACTTTTTCTATCTTCAAGACCTTACCTAGAATTATAGCAATAGCAGCTACGCTTGCACTGAATAGGGCTCCCATCTTTGCAGCTCCCTGGATATGCTCATCAGTAAATGCAGCTCCAGCTACGAATAGCGCTACCGTTAATCCAAGCGCTGCAACAACACCTGCCAGAAAGAGCTCTTTTCTGCCCATGCCGGTTGGTAATGGGAAACCTAACAATTGTCCTAAATTACCCAAAAGGAATATGCCAACTGTTTTTCCAACTATTAAGCCTAAGAATACTAACCAAGTCGGAATTCCAATTGCGGAAAATTCTACACCAGCGTTGGCAAGCCCGAAGAAAAAGAGCCCAAAATCAACAATAACTTTCCATTCATGTTCAAACCGAGCAAGTGGAGAATGCTCGTCTATACCTTCCTCAAACAGGTGCATATTTTCTCTTTCTTTATGAGGTAGGAAAGGAACTATAAATACAAATGCCAGTGCCGGGTGCAAGTGAGCGTTGTGCAACCCTGCCCAGCTCAGGACCCCCCCAAATAAAATATAAGGCCAGTAGTTTGATACCTGTTTCTTTCTAAGTAAAAATGCAATCGCCATACCGGCAAGGGTTAATAGTAACCAAAGAGGTTCTACAGGATGTAAAGGGTCTGGATAAAATACAGCAATAATTATAAGTCCTATGGCATCATCAGCAATGGCCATTAGAAGCAAAAATTTAACTGCAGGGTGTTTTTCGCCAAATACAAATCTCGCTACAAGCCAGGCTAATGCGATATCTGTAGCTGTTGGAATCCCCCAACCTCTTGTAAACTCAGGAGAACCGATTAAAGTATTTAATATAAAGTAGACGGAAACGGGACCCAATACCCCACCTAGAGTTGCCAAAAGTGGGTTAACCGCCTTTTTAATCGGGTTTAAATCTCCGCCAGGTAATAAGGCTTGAGTAATTTCAACTCCGGCAATGGCAAAAAACAATACCATAAAAAGATCATTGACAAAAAAATGAAAGTTGATACCAGCAAACCATTCTGTATCCACAAATTCATGATAACTGTGTGGCGCTATATTTGCCCATACTAACGCTACAACTACACCGGCAATTAGTGGAATAGAAAATTCCTGAAGTAATTGTACTGATTTTTTCACATTACAACCTCCTATGTCTAATTTAATACACTTACTCCCTAAATATAAAAAATATGCCACGATAAATTTTACCTTAAAAGTTTGAGGCTTGTCAATTTTAAATCATAAAAAGTCAAAAATTGTCATACTTCACGGGCGAAAGCGGGAAGGGCTTGAAGAGCTACGCAGCTTGGTTGAGCATAAGAATGAGGTTGACAAAGAGAAATATAATAGCTGCTTTTGTTGTTAAAAAAGTTGGCTTTGTAGTCCTTGTTTTTCAACTTCTTTGACTGTCTCCTATCGAAATGGAGATGTTCTGCCACAGGCTTTACGGGCAATAACGAATTATAGTCGACTAAAGGGGAATAGTGATGATATACTTATTGTAGACATTTGAAATACCTCCTGGTTAAGTTAAGTATCTGTTCAATACCTAACTACGCCGAGGTTAGCAAATGTCCTTCTTTGTTAGCTGTTTTTTATCAACGGAAATGGAGAAGAACCAAATAGTTTTAGTAGGATACTTGTTTAATTATTTAATTTACGTTGTAGGGATATAAGGAGGTGAAGTAGATGGATAAAAAATTATTTAAAGCATTTAAAGCGCTTGGAGAACCAACTAGACTTAAGATAGTAAAAATGCTTTCATTTCAGAGTATGTGTGTTTGTGAACTTAGCGAGGTTCTGGATATGCTGCAGCCTCGCGTTTCACAACATTTGAAAATATTAAAAGAAGCGGATCTTGTTAGAGAAAGTAGGGAAGGTTACTGGGTCTATTATTCACTGGATAAAGAAAAGCTTCACCGTTTATGGCAGGACTTTTTAGCTTTTTTGGATACCGACTTAAAAAATTTGCCTGATTTTCAATTAGAATATGAAAGATTAGCTAATATTGAGAACAATGAACGGGTTAATAGAACAAAGGATAATTTGCGTAAGAAGCAAAATAATGCCAGGTAAATCCTGGCATTATTTTGCACAATCACACTTTATATTACCTTCTATGATCTTCTTCACAGGTAACCATGAGCCGGAAGAAAAGGTAGTAACTAAAAGGGATAAGATACACATTATATATGGTGGAGGCATTAGAACTAAAGAATATGCAAAAGAAATCAAAAAGTGTGCTGATACGATGGTTATAGGAAATTTAATATATAAGGAGCCGGAAAATCTCTTAGAGATAGCCGAACAAATAAAACAAAACCAGTAATAGTAAAGGTGAGATAAAAAAATTGAGTTCTGAAGAATTTTTAAAGTTGCTTTTCTAAAAATACATAACTTGAGCAATATAAGGGGAAGTTATCTTTGAGGTGATGTTTATGAAAAGGTACTGGTTTCTGCCTCTAATTTTTCTGGGGCTATTTTTAGCTATCTGGATGGCAAGGGATACACTTCCTCAAAAACCACTTCAGCCAAGGATAGTTTCCCCACAAGCCATGGATGAAAATATGGACCTTGCAGGGGGTCCTGAAAGAAAAGTAAGGGGCTTCCCGAAGCGTAAAATTCTAGACCTTACTTCCATGTTTCCTGATCTTTTCATTGACAGCGGGCCAAGGGAAGAAAAACTGGTAGCATTAACATTTGATGATGGCCCGGATGATATTTTTACTCCGCAATTTCTCGATGTTTTGAAAGAGAAAAATGTTAAAGCCACTTTCTTTATAATCGGTAAAAGGGCTGAAGGTTTTCCGGAAGTAATGAAAAGAATCTATGCTGAATCTCACTTTGTCGGAAACCATACCTGGAGCCATCCTAACCTGGTCAAACTTCCCCTGGAAAAAGTCAAAGAAGAAGTATTAAAAACAGACCGTTTTCTACAATCTTATTCTAAGGGTTCAGAGGAAGATATAAAAATTTTCAGGTCTCCGTATGGTTCCATTGACCCTGAGAGGGTTAAACTGATAGGAAAACTGGGCTATAAAATAATTGCTTGGAACGTTGACTCTTTAGATTGGAAGGGTTTATCCGCTGAAGAAGTGAAAACAAATGTTTTGGAAAACGTAACTAATGGCTCAATAATACTTCAACACTCAGCTGGTGGAACCGGCGAAGATTTAAGCGGTTCTGTTAAAGCCTTGCCACAAATAATTGATGTTTTGAGAAAAGAAGGGTTTAAGTTTGTAACTATTACAGAGCTGCTGGAGGAAAAATGAATTTAAGCAAACTAAAAGATCGAGCAATGTTATTAGAGAGCAATAGTTCTTGATACTTTGCTCTTTTTTGTTTTTTTAAAAACTTAATAAATAGGAACTAGCTGTTTTGTATATAATATCTGCATGGGGTGATTAAATGGAATTCGATAGGGCTAGCGGCATTCTTTTACATCCTACCTCATTGCCATCAAGATATGGAATTGGCGATATAGGAACAGAAGCTAAAAAGTTCATTGATTTTCTAAAAAAAAGCAAGCAGAGTTTATGGCAGATACTTCCCATAAATCCTCCTGGGTATGGTTACTCGCCTTATCAATGTTTTTCCGCCTTTGCCGGTAATGAGCTACTGATAAGTATAGATGGTTTAATCGCTGAAGGACTTTTATCAGAAAATGAAAAAAAAGATTTGCCTCAGTTTAATAAAGAAAGGGTTGAATTTGATAGGGTAAAGGTATTTAAAGAACGGCTGTACAAAATAGCTTTTAATAATTTTAATTCAGCTCAGATAAATAATGAATACAATCAGTTTGTCACAAAATATGAAATATGGCTGGAAAACTATGCACTTTTCATGGCTTTAAAGGAATATTTTGATGGTCTGCCCTGGAATCACTGGGAAGAATCTATTGCCTTCAGAGACAAGGAGGCAATAGAAAGATATAAGAATCTGCTTCATGAAAAAATAGAGTATTATAAATTTCTGCAATATATTTTCTATAGCCAGTGGGAGGAACTTAAGGAATATGGTGATGTTAATGGCATAAAAATTATTGGAGATATTCCAATATATGTTTCCTATGACAGCAGCGATGTCTGGGCAAATCCCAGGTTATTTAAGCTGGATGAACTGGGAAATCCTCGTAAGGTTGCAGGAGTGCCACCCGATTATTTCAGCGCAACAGGCCAGCTCTGGGGAAATCCTATCTATAAGTGGAAAGAAATGGAGAAAGATGATTATGGATGGTGGAGGGAAAGGTTTAAAAATCTACTGGAACTGGTACATATTATTCGAGTAGATCATTTTAGAGGTTTTGAATCCTACTGGGAGGTGCCTGGTGGGGAAAAAACTGCTGTAAAGGGAAAATGGGTCAAAGGACCGGGTGCTAAGTTTTTTTCAACGGTTAGCAAGTATTTAGGGGATTTGCCTGTAATTGCAGAAGATTTAGGTATTATTACCCCTGAAGTAACAGAGTTAAGAAAAAAATTCAACTTTCCCGGAATGAGGGTTTTACAATTTGAATTTGAAAGTGGAATGGAAAATGAATATTTCCCTTATATACATGAAGAAAATACAGTAGTTTATACAGGAACACATGATAACGATACTACTGTAGGGTGGTATAAAAAAAGGATAAAGGCTAAGGAATTTTTTAATAGATATCTTAGCCAGGAAACCAATTTAGATGAAAAAGATATCTGTTGGTATTTAATTAAATATGCATTAAAAAGTAAAGCAAATATAGCAATTATCCCCCTGCAAGATATATTCTGTCTTGATAGCCATGCGAGAATGAACGAGCCGGGAACAATTACAGGTAACTGGGAGTGGCGGTTTCAGAAAGACGTTTTAACTGAGGAAATTGCAGAAAAATTAAAGGAACTGACTATAATTTATAACAGGTAAACTTTCAGTAAAGTTAAAAGGTAAAAGAGGCAATACACTTTCCCAATTTTGATAATCTGTTATGGTGGAAATCCCCTTTTCCATAAGCTCGGAGTGCAACGAAATTATTTAAATTTGTTATACGGGTAAAAAACCTTTAGCAGGACATGGAAGAAATATGGAGAAATTTAAAAAGCATAGTTTTAATTTGTAAAGGGGAGTTCTTATGCGCTGGCGTCTTAATATTTATTTTATTGCGGTGATGGTTTTATCTCCTGGGGTTTGGGCAATGATGATGTATCTATCGGGGCTAGTGAATTCCAACCTGATTTTAGAAATGGTGCTGCAGCTGAAAATATTAACTTTTGTAACTTTATTTATTGCAGGAGCCTTATGGTGGCTTAATCGCCATGTGATTGCGGCTGTTACCGCAGTTAATCGAGAAAACCTGAAAAAGTCTCAAAGAACTGTATTGTGGTTTCCGGTCCATTTTTTATGCCTCATTCTCTTGTATTCCCTGGTAGGAAGCTTACTTGCAATATCAATTCTTTCTAAAGAAGCGGTTATGATCCGGGTGCTGTCAGTAGTTTTTGCATTATCAGAAAATTTTTGTATAGCATTACCCTTTTATGTCCTTTCAATTAATGAATTGGAAAGTGCAATGGGTGAAAGAATTTTTCAGGATAACAAGCGACATTTTTCACTTGCCTTGCGTATTGGTTCGGGACTAATAGGATTAATTATTTGTACTCTTACAACTCTTGGTTTTTTATACCTGGCATGGCAGTTGCAGTTAGCTCAAAAATATTCAATACCTCAATCTGAAATTACGGCAGTGTTACGTTCCAGTGTAGCACTTTTGGTTATTTTAGTTGTTGTTTCTATTGCATTTATTGGGGTAGTAATAAAAAGCATTTCCAGTGCCATAGGTTCTCTGGCTCGAGAATTGCAACAGGGAGTTGAAAGTGCTGCTGACTTAACTGTCAGATTACCTGTTAAAGCAATGGATGAATCCGGCAAGGTAGCTTTCTTTTTTAACCAGTGGCTTAAAAAATTAGCGGCAGTTGTTTTACGTGTTAAAGGCAGCGGGGAAGAATTAGCAAATTTTAGTGAAGTTTTAAGGGCAGCAGCTCTGGAAAGCGGTGAAATTAGCAGCCAGGTAGCGTCAGCAGTTAGACAGATTTCCGCTGGTGCTGAGGACCAAGCTATCAACTTGGACAACCTCAATCAAAATGTTCAGGAAATAAATAATGCTGCCGAAGCCTTAAAACTGGAAGCTGACAAGATTCGTCAGCAAGCCCGGGAAGCTGCAAGTGTAGCAATGGATGGTAAATCTACCGTTGATGATGCAAATGAAAAAATGAAAAGGTTGGGGGAAACCATTGCTTCTATGGCAGACAGAGTCTATGACATGGCTAGTGCCGCAGAATCTATTGGGCAGGTAACCGAAGTAATTGAGGAAATTGCAGATCGTACACGTTTACTGGCTCTAAATGCAGCAATTGAAGCTGCCAGGGCCGGTGAAAAGGGCAAAGGTTTTGCAGTGGTAGCAGAAGAAATCCGTAAGCTTGCTGATAGTTCTGTTAAATCAACAGAAGAAATTACTGCCCTGGTGGCAGATGTGCAGGATAAGGCAAACACGGCACACGAGCAGGTAAAAATGGGAAAGAAGGAAGTAGATGAAAGCATTCAAGCAGTATCTAATTCGGGAGAAGCCTTTAATAGGGTGGAGCAAGGAGCACAGGAAACCAATAGCGCCGTGGAAAGAATGGTTTTAGAGCTGAAAACAATGGTATCAAAAATAAAAGAAGAGACAGAAAGGGTTGGGGAAATGGCTACCATTGCTCAGCAAACTGCAGCTTCTTCACAGGAGGGGGCTTCTTCCATGGAAAAATTGTTGGAATCCTCCCAGGAAGTTGCACAAATGGCTGAAAAACTTACAGAGTTATCACAAGAGATTCAAAATAAAGTAGGGGTCTTTAAAATTTAATTAATTGAGGCTGAAAGGGATTTTATTCTAAGTTGTTGTTCCTGACTACTGGAAAAAAGGAGATAACCTGGCAATTTATTATAAAAGGTTAAATGTCCATTAAGGAGTTAGTATGCAATGAAAGATTCATTATTAGATAAAAAACTCGAAGTTGAGATTACAGGCCTTACCCATGAGGGAAAAGGCGTCGGGAGAATTGACGGCAAGGTTGTCTTTGTACCGAAGGCTTTGCCGGGGGAAAAAGTCTTATGTAAGGTTATAAAAGATAGGAAAAGTTTTCTGGAAGGGGATTTGCTAGAGGTTATAAAATCAAACCCAAAGAGAATTAAACCTGGCTGTGAGGTTATCGGTGACTGTGGCGGTTGCCAGCTTCAGCATGCTCAATATCAAGAACAGTTGCGTTTGAAAACCAACCTGGTAGATGATGCGCTGCAAAGGATAGGCAACCTATCAGGATATGAATTACAGGACATCATTGGAATGGAACGACCATGGGGATATCGAAACAAGGTAGTATTTCAGGTAGGTAAAGTTAATGGTCGTATTAAATTAGGCTTCTTTAAACAAAAAAGCAAAGAACTTGTTCCATATACAAAGTGTGCTTTGCTTGATGAAAATGTGCAGAAAGTTGCAGAAGATGTAGAGTCTCTTTTAAATAAGATTGATCAAATCGATGCAAAGGTAGCCAGGATTTTGCTGAGAAGAAGTCTTAAATCTGGCGAAATGCTTCTTGGCTTTATAACCACAACAGCTACTCCTAACCTCAATGATATTGCAAAAAAGCTGATAGAAAAATATAGTGACCTTAAGTCAATTGTTCAAAATTTCGTTGATAATTCTAGTGAACCATGGGGTTCAAAAACTGTACTTCTTGCAGGAAGGGAATACATAACAGAGCAGTTGAAGGATATTACGTATAGAATTTCGGCTGCTTCTTTTTTTCAAATTAATTCCTTGCAGGCGGAAACCCTCTATGAAAAAGTGTTGCAATTTAGTGAAATAAAAGGAAATGAAATTGTCTGGGATCTTTACTGCGGTACCGGAAGTATATCTCTTTTTCTGGCGAAAGATAGTAGGCATGTTTATGGGATAGAGTCGGTTAAAAAAGCAGTGGAAGATGCAAAGGAAAATGCAAAGATAAATGATATTGCTAATGTTACATTTCTTGCCGGTAAAGCCGAAAGAGAAAGTATGAAACTTATTGATAAAGGAATACGTCCGGACGTAATAGTTGTTGATCCCCCAAGGAAGGGTTGTCATAAGGATGTCCTACGGGCAATTATTGAAACTTTGCCTCAAAGGGCTGTTTATGTCTCATGTAACCCTGCCACATTGGCCAGGGATTTGAAAATCTTAACTGCCGGAGGGTATCAAGTACAGGAAGTCCAGCCGGTAGACATGTTCCCGCACACGTATCACGTGGAGTGCGTGATACGAATACAACGCAAAAAATGCTTGTAATCCTAGTATTCAAGCTGTTTTGCGGGTTTTATACTTTTAGTAAAGATGAGCAGAATTTCGAGAATAAACAGCTAATGGACAGCCTAAAAGTGAAAATCGGGATATGACCTCGTCTGCGGAGATACGCTAAGCTTAAGGAATAAAAAAAGCTCGCTATGGTATAATTAGTGAACAATCAGTTTATGTACTGTAAAGATAATTAAGAAGGTGTAGATTTGTTTGGTAAGATAAAGGACCGTTCCAACGAATTAAAACAAGAAATCGCTGCCTTGTACCTAGCTTGCAAAAGAAAAGACGTTCCATGGTATGCGAAGGCTTTTGTTGCTGTAGTTATTGCTTATGCTCTGAGTCCTATTGACTTGATACCTGATTTCATACCTGTATTAGGTTATCTTGATGATTTGGTGTTGATACCCCTTGGTATAAGAATAGCAATTAAGCTTGTACCTGAGCCGATAATGCAGGAATGTCGTATAGAAGCCGTGGGTTTGTTCAAGGATGGGAAGCCCCGAAGCTGGAAGGCTGGAGCAGTAATTATATTAATCTGGATTGTTTTGGTATGGGTGCTGGCATCAAAGGTATTTTCTTTTGAATTGCCTATAGACAATAATACAGCATTAAAGTATTTACTGCTTTTTACAGGCAGTTTTCTTGCTGCTGCTATATCAGGTGCAGCAGGTTTTGGAGGTGCGCTGCTACTTTTGCCGTTGTTGTCCCGGACTATAGGAACAACCATGGCTGTGCCTGTTTTAACATTTGCTCAGCTTATCGGCAATCTTTCCAGGGTTTCAATAGGCTTCAGGCAAATTCACTGGAAGCCTGTTAGTGTATTTATTGCAGGGGCAATACCGGCAGCAATGCTTGGGGCATGGTCTTTTGCGGTAGTACCCAAGGATGTTGTGACCCGGATTATAGGTATAGCGATAATCATTTTTGTGGTACTGAAATACTTTAAGCTTTTAGAGTTTAAGCCTGGGAATATAACTATGATTTTAGGAGGCGCACTGGTCGGCCTTTTATCTGGACTGGTAGGCAGTGCTGGACCTTTGGGAGCAGCAATCTTTCTTTCATTGAACCTGCCGCCTGTAGCTTACATTGCAAGCGAAGCGGTTACAGCAACAGCAATGCATATTGTAAAAACTATGGTTTATCAGAAGTATATAGGAATTGGTATAAGGGAAGTATCTATCGGCTTGTTTATGGGTGCTGCTATGATTCTAGGAACATGGGCAGGTAAGAAATTCATAGAAAATATGCCGAAAGAAAAGTTCGTCAAGTTTGTCGGAGTGCTTTTGTGCCTTGTTGGGCTGCAGATGTTAGTATTTGGTTAAACACTGGAATAGTGAATTCACAATGACTGAATTATAACTTGAGTTTCGCACCCCGAAAATCGTCGTCTTACAGGACACTTAGAATGGCTTAAATCTTTATTATGATTGGGTTTGAGCTATTTTCCATTTTCATAGTTTACGCCGCATTATCGAGTTGTTTGAGCTGATTGCCTAAAAAGGAGTCCTCAAATAAGCCTTTCAAGTATTGATACTCGCCGGAGTTACGAAATTCTTTAATATCAAATACACCGGATTCTGCTATGGCATTAATGACGGTCTGCAATAATTCCTCAAACAACTCCCACAATCGTTCGGCCACATTTTTCTCAATGAGTTCATCCTTTATCACCTCAAACAACCCGCCCAGTGATTCGTAAGCATTCATCCTTAGGAAATACGTAAGAAAGATATACAGGATATAGCATGTTGTTACATGGGCGATCTGCGCATCAAAATCCCTGGAATGGCAGGTACCCAGCTTCAGGTGTTGCTTGGTTTCCTTGAAAAACACTTCAATGGTCCATCTTACGCAGTATATTTCCATCATAGCAAGAAAGGCTAACGATGTATCGGTGGAAAGAAACAATCTCCATTCTTTCTGGTAAGGAAACCGGCAAAAATATAACTTGACCTCGCCCACCCCTTCATAATTCACAACGACCTCGTAATAGCGGGTGTTGCGTTTGCGACAGCGTTTTTCCTTGCGTTCTTTTTTTTAACGTCGCCAGCAATTGCTTGGCGTTTAAGTTTTCCCCGTTGTAACAGTAATATCGCTTGTCCTTTCTAACGCCGCAGATCACATGCATCTCCTTGCCGGCCAGACTACGCGTTGTCTCGATAAACGCTTTGCTGCTGAACCAACTGTCGGTAAGGAGATATTTGGCGCGAAAACCGTGTTTAACAGCCCGTTTAAGCATCTGTAATCCGTTGGAGATTTTATCAAAGGAACATTCTTTCATACGCTTGGCTCCCGGCGACTTCGAATCACGTTGCTTCTGGTATTGCTGCTTCCGGTATTTGGCTTTTAACAGCTTTTCCGAATGGAGGCTAAAATCGAGTGGTAAGAAGCTTTTTCCGTCGAACAAGCCAAGTGTCAAGTTCTTAAAGCCCAGTTTATTGCCTTTCTTCCCGGCTACATGGTTATGGATATATGAGATTTGTTCGATTCTTCTTCCCGTCTTCTCCTCGACCGTATCGTCCAGAATAAAGGCAGAGTTGGCCGCAATTTCTTTGTCCGGGTTGATTTGTTTTACAAAAGTTTTCGCTACGTTCAATAATAGGCTGCGCCAAGGCATGTTTTCATTGTTTTTTAGACGATAAATGGCATCCTTTTTCATGTCGGTAACTTTCTGAAATTCACTCCTGTATAAAGCGTGCACGCTTTTGAGCAGCATCAGGGGAAGCATTAGCATAAGCGATATGATTTCAAATGCGCTGTAGCCTTCCTGCTTTTGAAAGCCCACTTTTCGACAAAGCGATTTGAATTTGAATGTTTTCATGACATCGCATATAATAATGTTAATGGAATATCCATTAGTTTTAAGCACTTTTTGAATCTCGTTTATATCTTTCCGCATGATAACACCTCGGTTGGGTATGATTTGGATTGCTACTCTAATTATATCAAAAACCAGTGTTCATGCGGATTTTTATTGCTTTTTGGGCTCTTCTCAACCTCAAATTAAATGGTTTTGTTGGGTGCGAAACTTAAGTTTATATATACGCGCGAAAGTACCATTGCTTTTTTTTGAGACTAAAAAATATAAAAATAAAAATATTTGTGTATACACCTACCCCAAAAAGAGGTAACAAGGTAACAAAATCTTGAAAAGCGCTTGGGAAGCGGATTTATGAGATGCCCTTTTTGGATGTTACGAGGTTATAAGAGGAAAAAAGGTAACATTTTTGGAGGATGAGCGGTTATGTCTGAAAAAAGTATTGTGACTAAAGTACTGCGGTACTTAAAGACAGTACCGGGGTGTTTCTGTTGGAAGGAACATGGTGGTATGTACGGGACAGCGGGAATACCAGACATTATTGCCTGTGTAAATGGACGGTTTATAGCTTTTGAAGTAAAAACCCCATCGGGAAAGACAACAAAACTGCAGGAATCTACTATAAGGAAAATCCTCAATGCCGGAGGCGTGGCAGCGATTGTTCATTCGGTAGATGAGGTGAAGGCTATTTTGGAAAAGCATGGCCTTCTGCAAAGAACGAAGACATAACGAACAAGGAAACAAGCACTGCAAAGCAACGCAAAAAAGCACGCTGCTTCAAAGATCAAGGTCTTTTATCTTGATTTTTTGGAGGTGCGATATGCTGATTGCATGGCAGTATTTAGATAAAAAAGCGGCTGCTGTTGAAGCTTTGAAAGATTACAGCAGTATGCAGTACATTATCGAACACAGTGATGAGGATATATATGAAGTTGAAACCCGTATGACAAGCCCTCATAGTTCAAAGATTACCGGAGTTCCGGGAAAACATAATCCCAAAAGCGGCGAAGAACGCCTTGCTGCTTGCCTTGACGAGATTGATGTGTTGAAAGAACGTTACAGACGGGCATTAGAATATATGGAGTGGTTCAAGCCTGCTTGGGAAGCCCTGTTGGAGGAAGAGCAGTTTATACTGACAGAATTTTTTGTTAATGATGTGAGCAAAACAGAAGCTGTAGCAAACACCGGAGAGAAGCTGTTTCTTGAAAGAGCGCAGGTGTACCGTAGGAAAGACAAGGCACTTAATCATCTGGCACTGCTTTTATACGGGAAATAGTTTAAGATAACATTAGCTGCATGTTAAATAGGAAACCCACTTAGATAGAACGAACTACCTAAGTGGGTATTTTTAATGGCCTACTGTATTGCGCTTAATATAAGCTCGTAGGAACTGTTATCTTTAGTATACATATTTTAATGTAAAAATCAACAAAATAAAAACGTACTAATTGATTCATAAATCTTGACAAAAGGCATATAATATAGTATCATTGTATCACAAAAGAGGTGATGCAATGAATCAGCACTATGATCAGAATTATACCTGGGAACAGATTGATGAGATTTTGGCAATGATACATGACTGTATTAGAGAGGGCAGATTCATTATATCAAAAAATGAGAATAGATAAGAAAACATAGATTTTATAAATGAATATAATCTAAACAGCAGAAGGCAAAAGGAGATTTTACTGAAAATAAAAACAGAAGATTTTTGCCATTCATTGCAAAATACGAAAGTAGGATTTGAACATGAGGTTTTATATGTATTTTGTCCCCAGGTTACGTTATTTAACTTTGATGGCATCGAGGAGTTAGTTGATATATATACGAAATTTAATCTAATTGATAGTGAGAGTGGAAAACGAGTGGTTGTTATATCGTTTCATAAGCGAAACAAGCCGATTGATTATCTTTTCCGATGATCAATCAGAAAGTTTGAGAGTTTGAAAGGAGGCTGCCTTATGAATAGGAATAAGACATTTTGCGAGGAATGCAGAAGAGGTGTCGAATACATGGTAGAAACAGCAACAATTAAGGGTAAACTTAAAGGCGAAGAATATGAGTATACTGGAAAGAAGGCTGTTTGTGCGGAATGTGGGAGCGAAGTCTATGTGGCGGATATAGAGGACGAAAATCTAAAGGCTTTGTATGACACGTACCGTCAAAAAAACGGCATTATTTCGCTGGAGAAGATATTAGAAATACCTCAGAAATACAATATTGGCAAACGTCCGCTATCATTGCTTTTAGGTTGGGGAGAAATGACTTTTTCGAGATATTGTGAAGGTGATATGCCTACAAAACAGTATTCGGATATTCTTCAAAAGATTTATGATGATCCAGCATATTATAAAGAATTGCTGGAGAAAAATAAGGACAATTTAAAATCTCTGCAGGCATATGAAAAAAGTAAGCGGAAGGTACAGGAACTGCTTGGGGAAGATAACAAAACGGGTTCAAAGCTGGACTCAATTATCCAATATCTGCTTTATAAATGCGAGGACATAACTCCTTTAGCTTTACAAAAGGCACTATATTATGTCCAGGGTTTTTATTATGCTTTTGAAGGACGATTTCTTTTTGAAGAAGATTGTGAGGCATGGGTTCATGGACCGGTTTACAGAGATATATATAACAGGTATTCATCTTATCGGTTTGACCCCATTGAGAGTGTTGAAGCTTTCGATGAATCAGTTTTTACAACTTCTGAAAAAGCGATATTGGATAGCGTTATTAAGAACTTCTGCTGTTATAGCGGAAAAACGCTAGAGAAGTTTACGCATCTGGAGAAACCATGGCGGCATACCAGAGACGGTTTGCCAGTGGATGCGCATTCTAATCGTGTAATACCCAAAGAATTGATCGGGAAATATTTTGTAGCTGTGAAAGAAAAATTCAACATGCTTACTCCTGGAGATATAGAAGTATATTCGAAAGTTATCTTTGAACAAATAAACTGATATTTTTAGCTTCATTTAAGGTGAGATTTTTATGAGATGTAAAACACAGGTATACCATATATAATGATATCGTGAAAAAATGCTATTAAAACACATAAGCCCTTCGGGGCTTTTTCTTATGCCATAAAACAGGAGTGAGGAAAGATGTACGATAATTGTTTTGGTAGTAACGGAAGGAATGGCTGCAATATCCCGACTGTACACAAGTGTCAGCAAGATAAATGTTCCTTCTATAAAAGCCCCCAAGATATAGAGGAAGACAGAAAAAAAGCTTATCTTTTGCTGGCAGCTTTACCACCCGATATGCAGCGGTATATCTCCGGTAAGTATTATAACGGCAGGATGCCATGGGCAAAAAGCAAATCTGCTGTTCAATATTCCAGATGAGATTTTTATGAGATGAAATTCATTATAAATCCAAATATAATGGTATTGTGAAAAGTTATGGATAAGCCTTCATGGGATGAACCTGTGAGGGCTTTTTTTATACCTGTAAAGGAGCTATTCCTGTAATGAACTAAAATGAGATTTGAAAACAGAAAAACCTCGCAGTAAAATTTGAAATGTGGGTTGCAACAATGTAACCACAAATCAAATTCTACAGGAGATTTCTAACATGAAGTATACACAAAAATTTAAAGTCATGCAAATAAAAGAAAGGGCACTGATTGTTGGAGTAGATATTGCCAAAAAGAAGCATTATGCTAGAGCATTTGATTGGAGAGGGATAGAGCTTAGTAAAGTCATTAGTTTTCGAACAGACAAAAGAGGTTTTAGGCAGTTTAGAGAATGGGTAGAAAAGATTGCCAGGGATGAAGGCAAGAATAAAATCATCGTAGGTATGGAGCCAACAGGACATTACTGGTTCACTTTTGCGGCGGATATAAATAATAATGACATGATGGTAGTGCAGGTAAACCCCTATCACGTCAAGCAATCTAAAGAATTGGACGATAATACACCCAGCAAAAATGACCGCAAGGATCCAAGAACCATAGCGATGCTTGTAAAAGATGGAAGATATTTAATTCCATTTTTTCCAGAAGGTAAATATGCTGAAATAAGAAAAGCCTATGAAATTAGAGAAAGCCAGCTTAAGAAAATTTGGGCCGTAAAAAATCGAGTCCAAAGATGGCTTGATATTTACTTTCCAGAGTTTACAC